>JADMIO011053063.1_pt1 | contig 74743 bp, 72 predicted proteins | sample 8958161 | NCBI WGS metagenome assembly JADMIO01 (sample SAMN16585339, study PRJNA669376) | soil metagenome | isolation source: Crop rotation soil | place: USA: Cullars Rotation, Alabama | collected 2011 | reverse complement strand
CGCGACAACTTGTCCACGTGGAATTCTAAGCTTAGGATCCCAATGTGCTGGAAAGAAATGCATAAGTCCGGAATGAACAAATTGATAGGTAAAATAGGTAAATGGTCTTTTTTCAAAAGATTTATAGCCCCAATCGTAAATGGGATTGGCGGTTTCAAGTTGTTTAATCTCTAGATATTTTTTCTCCCAACTGGATGCAATTTGACGACTGTAACTCCCGGTCACAGTATTCATATCCTGCTGAAAATCACCATCCCGAAGTGCCATTTGGGCCATCAAGATTCGGTACGATGTACTGCCTCCCCGAGACATGTCGCTCAATCGATGCAAAGTGGCATCATAGTTGGTCGGATGCTCATTCATCCACTTAGAATAGCGAAACGACATCTCCTGAAAAAACATTGGGTCATTAGTCATTGCATCAATACTACTATGGTACTTATCGTTGATCGGCATCGACACCCACAATACACATACCTGTAGTATCAATAAAAAAATAGTGGCTGGAAGTAGAGTGATATTTCGCATGCCAAAAAATACCGGTATTAGCATATGCTACTCGCTCGCCGGTTGACGGTTGTCAGTGGAAGTTTTAAATCGACTTAGTAATTTTTGATCTTCTGTATTTAAATCTCCGTGCCTAAACATAGTTTTGGCGATTTCTTTTTGTATTAAATCATTTGAAGTACCGACTAGTAAATCACGCAGAACTCTTACATCATTGTGAGTCTTAAGTCTGTATTTTGCGTAGTACAAATTGGCCGCCTCTTCAGAAATTTCTTCAGGTAGCTCTTCACCCCATTTATTTTTACATTCTCGTAGTCTTACGTAAGACAATTCTTCTTCTAATCCGGCCCGAGAAAAATCAGTCTTATTTAAAATCTGTGAACAAAACGATGGTGCCCGCTCACAATTCGTATCTACACTGTCTAAACAGGCCCAGGCGATTACTTTATCAAACGTATCCGGTTCGATCAAATCTGAAAATTGGGAAAGGCTAGCTGACATTTCAGTGGGTTTTAGCTTCCAAAGATTTTTAAACTTTAGGTAACCTAGTAGAGGTTGAAAATACGAATCTTTCAATTGATTGAGTAGCGATAGAGAGGTTTCGAATTGACTGGCATTATGAGCATCAGCTGCTTGCCATAAAATTTGATAGGGTTTACGGTGGAGTGCCTTTGCCTCGGTAGAATCGAAGCAAGCAAAACCTCCTGGTGCGACGTTGCACGCCTCTGTTAAATATTCTTGTCGTTGCTCAGGATACAAAAGTGCAAATGCCATATTGGCTTCTTCTAAGTCTTTTCCAGTTTCAAACGCAGCTCTGGCTTCCCGCTCTAAACAATTATTTTCAATTTCTGACAGCAAAAATAGAGAAATGGCAAATTCCATTCGATTGCCCATGCTGCTGTCCTTATACTCCTGCTCTACCCATTCACACTTTGGCAGTAGCGATGTATCCAATTTAGCTTCTAAAATTTCTTTTTGCGCCGATTGATACATAATCACCAGCCCAAATAGTAGAGCAAAAAACAAAAGGCAATAGGTTGGCAGCAGTAGGCCCGTAAAAAATTGTCTCTCACGTAAAGTCGGCGTCAATGAAAATTTTTGCTTTTTAGTTACAATGATTGTGTCTGACATTTTCTCATGTAGAGTGCGACGCTTATCATCTGTGAATGCACCCACATAGGTTAAACCAAAGCTCAAAAGTCCAAGCGTCTTCCATGCGGAGTATTTTAAAGCTTGTGAATTAGAAATAGTTTCTAAGCCCCAAATATTTTTGAGCTGAATTTTAAATGTATATTTTCCGATGGTGGTATTAAATCTTAAAAAGCCAATGTAGTGATAGGCAAAATAAATCACAAAAAACAATAGTACATTTACAATAATCCAAAAAATAAAGGCGGTTTGAAAACCTTCAATCATAGCTGTGTTTTGTTCACGCTTACAGACAAAGCTTAAAAATGAATGGAGAAAATAGACTACAGTGAAATCAACAATAAATGCAGCCAATCGATCATACAAAAATGCCAGACGATATCTGGTCATCATTGGACTTAGCATTGCTTTTGGAAAGTTATCTAATACCACATCATTAGATCGTCAAAATCCAGCTCTAGCGGGAGGCTAGTTTAGCTATTGAACATGAATGGATTGTAAGTGTTTTTGATCATCTAGACGAATGTCGATCATCGCGGTTGAACCATCTTGTTTTACCAGGCTATAGCTGCCTTCTTTTAAAACCTTTAGTTCTTTGAAGTCTGCATTAAGCATATTTTGCACGAAATCCATCGCGAAAGAATTTAGGTTATTCACTATATGCTTGTTTTCATTTAAACTGGTTAAGCTGAGCTTACCGTCTTTTTCTTCTAGTAAATAATTTCCACCCAAAGTTGCTAGTAGAAACTGTTCTTTTGCAGTTGGCTTTTCACCAAGTAATACTGGACCGTTGGCTAACGCCTGCTTTACATCCACTAATAGTTTTTCTTGCATGCCTTTTTGAAAGCTATCGTTGGCTAGACTGCCAACGCTGGCAATACCGCGATTCTGCACTGCTTGGTTTTGCAATTGTGCTTGGAAAAGCTGATTTTGATTTACAATTTTTTGGTTTAAAATAGCAACCACTGCGAAAATCGATAGAATAGAACCGGTTAAGATTCCCATTTGCTTCTTTTGCTTTTCTAAAATAATAAAACTTTTCATAGATCTCTTATTTAAGAATATAACTTTTGCATCCGTATTGGAATGGAAATCTTTGTGTTTCATATGTCCCCCCGCTTACCTACCCATTACAATGCATAGGCTATGCCGGCTCCTCACCAATACAATCGATCTAATTGGTTACAAACTTTACATATGTATACTTGAATCTAGACGTCTCAAAATGAGACGGTCTAGGGTTTTGATTTGGGCTTTACCGTGGACGTGGATAGCTGCTTCATTTGCCTGATATAAAATCGCAAAGTAGCGATGTCATAAATGATTCGTATAGCGGATAGAAAGCTGTGAGCACCGCATTTTCGCGAGACTTCGTCTAGTAGCCAGCCTCTCAGCTTAGAACTTCGGAACAGTTTATTGGATCGACTTCTCGCAACGAGTAGCGATGTCATAGATCGATCTCCCAAGCCAAACCATCGCCTCGCGAGTAGCGATGTCATCTACACCTAGCAAGTCAATACTCAACTATGTAATCTAGAAGTGACTAAACACCCCTACTCAGTTATTATGAGCCATGAATTTACGATCCATTCCTAAAATTGAACTACATCGTCATCTCGAAGGCTCCATTCGCTTAAAGACTCTTACAGAGCTATATCAACAAAAGAACAAACAAACTTTAAATGAATCCCAAGCCATTGCTTTATTTCAAGTACGTAAACCCATGCAAAGTTTAAAAGATGTGATTGATAAATTTATGGCAACCCAAGCCCTGTTAGATTCCTATGAAGTGATTGAGCGCATTACTTTTGAGGCCTGTGAGGATGCCTACAATGAGGGAATTCATCTTTTAGAGTTACGCTATGCCCCTTCGTTTATTAACATCGGTCGCGACTTAGATTTTGATAAAATCCATCAAGCGGTACTAAGAGGTGCTGCCCGCGCCGAGGCAGAATTTAAAATGGTTGTTGGTTTCATCGGAATTATGGTCAGATCTCAATCGGTCAAAGAAGCAGGGCGTGCGTGCGACTTTTTTATCGAACACAAAGACTCATTTTGTGGAGTAGATTTGGCCGATCAAGAAATTGGCTTTGACTGCAAAACCTTTAGCAAAGTATTTTTAAAAGCTAGAAATGCAGGGCTGCATATCACCTGTCATTCTGGTGAAGAGGATGTGCCAGAAGCTCCACAATTTGTTCGTGATTCTATCGACTACTGCTACGCCGAGAGAATCGGGCACGGTTTACAAATTTATAAAGATCCAAAAACCATTGAATATGTGAAGCAAAAAAACATATATCTAGAACTTTGTCCCACCAGTAATTTCTTGACCAACAATTGCAAGAAAATCGCGGATCATCCATTTCGATTTCTAACCGAGCAAGGTGTCCTTACTACTCTGAATTCAGATGATCCCGGGGTATTTGGCATTGACTTAGTGCATGAATGGCAAGTCCTAATTGATAAGCAAAACTTAAGTGTGTTGGATTTACAAGCGGCCACTAAGCGGGCCTTGCAAGGAAGTTTTTTACCAGATCAAAAGAAACAGCAAGTGGCTCATTTTTACTTATAGTCTAACCCATTGACAGTTTTTAAATCCATCTCATATTTCAACTAGCGAGGTGGTTATGACGACTATTGATAATTTACCTAAAGATGTGCGAGCATATATTTACCAAAATACCAATGATTTAGAAGCAAGGCTATTGCCCAATTCACAGCTGAGCGTAATGGTGATTGAGACCAATAAAAAAGATAATTTCAAAGTGAAATTTACTTTAACATCGCCTGAGTTTGCTGTGGATGCCACTGGTACAGCCGACAATCCCTTTGACGCTGTTAAAGAAGCCAAAGACAAAATGTATACTTTTTTAGGAGACGTTAAAGCCGAGCTAGCTGGGGATAAAAACTTTGTTACGCCTCTGACGCTACATTAAATTTAATGGGCACTAGCGGTTTTCCGGAGGGCGGTGCACCAATTTACTTTTTGCTTGGTTCCACCGTCATAATTTACCGCCAACTGATTTTTAATTAAAACATCTTTTATGGATTTACCATCGGCGATAACATCGGCAAGAATCCTAAAGTATTTATCCCGCTCAATGTTCTCTAAATCAATGACTTTGGCATTTTTCGTTAACGACTCCACCAAATTTCGAGCTACCCGAGCTGCGTCTTTTTCGCAGGGGGATTTTCCTTTTACCTCAGCCGTATCAATGCCACGTACCCGCACCGATACTTTATTTCCAAGTAGCGGATGGATATTCGGGATATCTACAGTAATGGTATCACCGTCGTAATTTTTAAGTACTTTTACACATCTAAAGTTATGGGCATCGTGAGTACAATTGGTAGCTAAGGCTAAATTAAGGAATATAAGTAGAATCATAGTGGGGTGTATCCTCATTGGGTTAATCTACTGCGGGATCACTTTTAAATCGCTCCCCTTGTTATTTGTCGTCGCCATAACACCAGCTGCTATGGCTTCTCCTCGTGCCCAGGTAGCGATGTAAAAACAATCCCTCGTTACGATCCCCGAAATGAGGATACGCCCTAAAATTCTTAGGTCAGAAACCTCTGAAGTCATGGATTGTTTGTGGACTGCCTTTAAAAATTGCGCTAGTGTTCTAAAAACCCCAAAAAGGAGCAACAAATGGCTAAAAAGAAAGCTGGAACAAAAAAGAAGAAAAAGACAAATAAACATCACTCAAGAAGACTTGCAAAAAAGCGTCGTAAAAACGCCAGCCATAATCCTAAAATGAAAAAGAAAAAAACTAAGAAATTCGCTTAGTGCTAGCCTTCGCCTAAGCGGCAAAATCTAAACGCTTAGGCAATTCTCTCTGTCTCATACCGAGACATGACTTAACAATAGTTAACCGAATATAATTTCAACAGTAGTTCCCGTCAGAATACACGCCTTCGTCATTTAATCACCCAATCTCTGCTGGCATATTCTTTGAAGTTAGTTACTATAATAACTGAGGGATTTATGAAATTATTAGTTTCCGCCATTGTAATTACACTAACTATTGTTGGTTTTCAAAACTGTAGCGATATGAAAAGTCTCACGAGTGAGGGCAGTACTTTAAACTCTCTCGAACAAGCGAGTGAATCTTTAGAGATTGGTGCACCCATTTCCAGTGCCCCTTGCCGCGATAATTTACCTAAGAATCAAAATATTTACCCCTACGAAAACTATGGTATTTGCGCTGACGGTGCCGCTTCTATTCGTATTCAACTTCGATTGAGTAATTATACAGAGTCGCAAAAAGACAATCTGCAAGTTTGCTTTCAAGCAAATGCAGCCGAAAACTGCCTGACACTCAGCGAGTTTGAAAATCAATTTGATCCCAATTTATATTCTATTGAGACCTATCCTAAAGATTTAGGAGTACCCGCAGGACAAACTACCGCGTATCTAAAGAATGCTGCTTCTGGCTTATCGGTTACGGCAAACTATGAATCGGTGGATGAATACTTTGGCGTTACCTTGGGCTTCGGCACGCAAGGTACGTTGGTCAATCCAGGTGGAGTCACTACCGTAAATGTAGCAGACCAAATGCAGGTGTTTATTTCAGCCAAAAATGCCACTAACGATTTCTCGGCTTGCGCAGAAATAGACGGAACCAACGCTTGTGTAGCCTCGGCCTATTTACATAAACAACAACTACTCGCCCCGTCGCTTGGAATACATCGCTACTCTTGCTCTGAAAACACTAGAATTGCGGATTGCAGTCGTGCCAGTGCCAGCATTCGAGAGCTTGGCTTAGAAGAGGGCCAAACTTATAATATCTACTTTAAAGACGAGAGCACGCGCTTTCCAAATCTCATCGTAAGATTTCAAGTTACTGTTGAGCGGCACTAATAGTAATAGTATAAGCTTAATTGAATATCTTGTATTTCATCAACCCAAGATTGACGTAGACTCAAACTAAACTTGTTTGGCTGTATGTCCCATCTTATCTCGGCACTAATATCCCAAAAGGCAGTTTGATTACGATCTATTACATCTAGGTAAGTGAGGCGCAGCTGCGATCTAAAATTATTAAACCAATAATCTGTAAACTCGGCGAGTGGACCCAGGTAATAACCAAAGCCGCGGGACATTTTTGCTGATGTCCGCAGATCATTATAAACACCCAGGTAGACTAAATGTTTATCAGTGAATAAATAACTAAGTCCTAGATCAAAATGGGTGCGAAACCCATAGCAAGAATCACACAATATACTATCGCGAATGCCGCCCACGGTGAGGGAGTAAGACCAAGGCGATAACCACAAGGTATATGGATTTCGAATGCGAACTCGTAGTAAGTCAGTCTTTTGAATATCAAAGTCATTGGTATGTGGGTAAAATCTTGCGGCTATATCCATAAAAATAATTTCACTAAACGCTGGCTTGGCTTGCGGCGGATCCAACGGATCATAGTATGCAAATCTTTGCTCGACCCCTAAATAATTTTTGAAGGTTTCATGGTATCCCAAATGCATTCCCATTCGGCTCGAAGGATGAATTTGATCCGGACTTGGTGGCTTTGGTACTTGTAACCTAGAACTCTCTCGTCTAGAGGCCCTGGCTGCTAAAAATTCATCCCGGAGTTTCAATTCTTCTGTACCTGGAGTTCTCACTTGCTTTGCAAATTTTAATTCTAAAAACTCAATGGCCGCATCAATCTGTACCGTGGTCCAAGTAGGTTCATAGCGAAGCGACCGAACTTGTTTTTGCTCTGCTGTACTTAGATATCTCACCCGTTCTTCAAACTGACTTTTTAGCGATGGTCTATAGCTCACTTCTTTTACAAAGCCTGGTTCGCTGGTTACCGCTTTTAACGTATCCACTGGAATGATCCAAAACGGCATACGATCTAAAAGTTTCCAACCTGTGACAATTTCTAAAATTTCCAAAATGTAGTACGAACAATTTTCTGTTAAATAGTAATAGGGAAATGTGGCCTGCCCCACTTCCCACAAATGATCCACCAGATCAGCCATTTGCTGTGGACTCATATCTAAATCATAGGACCACAAATCCCGGCTTTCTGCATCGTTGTATTCTCTTACCTTGTAGTAATAAGGTACCATTGAAAACACACCGTCAAAACCACCCACAAAACCGAGAACTGAATAAAGTAGTGGGTTCATGGTTGAAGGATTGGCCGCATAGCCAATACCATGATCTAAAAGTTCGATTTGATGCTCGGTCGCCACTTTCAAACTATTGCGCCTAAGCCTAAGAAACGTATGGCCAAAAGTGGAGGCGGGGCTATCTAAGAAGTAAGAAGAAAATAATAAACTCACTCCCACTGGCGCTACAGTAGCTCTGAACTTTTCAAGGGTCGGGCAATTCGGCGTTTTTATAGCAGCTTTGTAGCCCTTGTTGACCACGTATTTTGCCCGGTAGGGAAATCGACACACCACATGCTTATCATCAATGGGACGCTTATCATAATCGATTAAAAATTGATTGAGTTCGCTCTCAGGACTACGCTCGGTGGAAGTAAAAAAACCATCACTACTAGCGCGGCTGTGGTACGTACCAATTAGATTTTTTTCGTAATGCATAAGCTTGAGCCACTGGGCATCAACTTCCGCCGCAAATGAGAAAGCAAGTAGAAATAAAAAAGGCATAACGATATGATAATCGCTATGCCTCTAATGTCATGATTTATTTAATTTATACTTCGGTGCAAGTTATATTGCTTGCTTGTAAAGTAGACTCAATATTTTTTTGTACGTCGCTAGCCTCAACCGATGTAGTTGGAAAAATAGAATTGTAGTTTGATTGTAATGCGGAAGCGGCAGCTGCTTTATCTTGGCAACCCATAACTTCTAAAAGACCCACTAAAGTTTCACCTTCACCGCGAGCCATTTCTTTTGCAATAGCATCCTTATTGGTTTCGATATAAGAAGTGAATGCATTGCTACAATTTGAAGTACCAAAAGACATGGCAATAGTTTGCATACCAGTAGCATTTAAAGTACTCGCTACTATTTGTGAAGCACCTCTTTCATTTCCAAAAACAATTGCACCCAAACCGCAACCGGCATCACCGTAATTAGCAGATCGTAATTTTTTACCTTGTGCCATTGCGCTTGCGCTACCCAATACCAAAACTGCAACCAATAGTGACTTTAACATAACGTACTCCTTCAAGTTATAAACGTGTAATATTATGCTAAAAGCTTTCGTGTAAAAGGCAACCATTACTGACAAATCATAGACATCCTCCTTAAAAACATAGACTTTTATTTTTGAAGAGCGATGAATTTGCTTGTTTATTAAGCGCGGTTTTTTGGGAGGGACGGATGTATATTTTTCTATTGTTATCTTGTTTGCATGCACAAATCATTTCACCACAAGCGGTGGAGGTTAACTTTCGACTGGAGTCTGAGTTTGTAACCACTGTCGACGCTGATCCAGAACTACTCGCTAACCGCCAACTGCAACATTTATTTGGCGTTCTGCATAGTCCCGGCTTTGTTAGTGCCTACGATCAAAATTTTGCAAGCCTCGAAGGAGCTGGCGGCTTACAGATTCCGGTGAAACTTAAAATTTTGACGTATACGGTTGATGGCAATGTGTTTGTGATTCGCTACCAAGCTCGCGGCGTAATGCTTTTACAAAAGGACATCGCTACCAAACTTCTAGCTGACGGCGGAGTCACTGTACCGATGCCCTATTTGATGGATAAATTCTACCAAAAGAAATGTACCGATCCGCACTATAAAACTATCGGTGACTTTTGGTATTTTTACGATCCGTTTAGAGTTGGTTGTGAAAAGTTTAAGACCGAACCCCTAGCCCGCGATGTTTTTATTACGATGAGTGCGAGAACCAACAAAAAATATGAAACTAAACCCGATTTAAAAACCATTCGCGGCGACAATGGCAACGGCGATGTGCTGTTGATTTCCATGTTGAATGGTTACGCCGAATCTTCGCGAACCGAAAATGATCAGGGCCGCGTAACGTTCGATGCTACCAATGCCTTGCTAGTAGCAAACGGCTTCATTCAAAAAACTCTTCGCCGCTTAGAAACCAGTCCGATGTATACCTTTGAAAAAGAAATACCCGGTGACCGCGGCACCATCAAAGTTAGAATCGAAAGATTGCTGGTGGACACAGATATCGCTGCTCGAACCAAAGTTTTTGCCAACTACTTCAAATCCGCCATGGAAAACTCGGACGTGATCATTTACTCTGGTCACTCCGGCCTAGGTGGAAATTTAGATATTCCTTCTATCGAAGCCAAAGCCGGCACAATCAATTTCAATCAAAATAAAAAGCAGATCGCTTATTTTGATTCCTGCTCGAGTTACTCTTATTATTTATCTACGTTTAGGGACGTCAAGCGCCGCAGTAAGATTGATATTATCACTAATGGCTTGAACTCGTATTTTGGAGTCGCTGCCGATGTGCATATGGCTTTGTTAAAGCATGTGCTGGATCCGACGAGTCACCCAGATTGGCTCACCCTACTTCAAGATATGGAAGCACCACTGGATGGGTCGACCTATTTACTCAACGTGGGGGGCATTTAGGTTTTTCGCGTTGTTTTAGATCGCGAGGGGATGCTCGCTCATGGTGGATATTTTGTTCGCTCGGGACATCGCTACTCTGGTTTACGGATTATGCGGGGTTCTTCTAGTATCACGGGACATCGCTACTTGTTGTCGTATCGGGATGGCGGCATTGCGCTCCGTTCTTCGAAGCGCCGCATGACATCGCTACTTTGATTTTCTTACGCTGAGTTTCGGGCTCGCCGACCATCGCGGGACATCGCTACCGGTGGTTGTGAAATTCACTTCACCAGCGGAATGGACTCGCTACTGGGTTGATATTAGGTGGTTGAGTCGTCCACCGGCCATAGCGGGACATCGCTACTCGCCAGAGCTGCTCTGTCCCCCCGATCACTCCAGAAATCGCTACTCTACAAAAAACCCATCAATCCCTTCGAAAGCCTACCAACCCAAGCTACACAAAATGCGGTGCTCACAGATTTTTGTCCGCTAATCGAATCATTTTTGACATCGCTACGTTTGCGTTTTAAATCCGCCCCATGAACAAGAACCAACAACAAAAATCTCGAGCTAAATCTGCCTTCGGTGGCGACCTTCTCAAAAAATCCCACGCCAAAGTCAAACGCCCGTACTCACCCAAGATGTCCATGCATGTGGTGCTAAAAGCCCGTAGATCTTGCTTGCAACACTACGATCAACGAGTGGAGTCCATCATCAAACGACAAGCCTGCAAACACTGCATTAAGATCTACGATTTGGTAAACGTCGGAAACCACATTCATATGGTCATCCAAACTCATCGCAAAGAATTGTTAAGTAATTTTCTACGAGCGGTGACAGGACTAATCTCACGAAAGCTACAAGCGGTAAAACTTTGGATGCAGCGCCCGTTTTCACGGATTGTGAGGTGGGGCCGCGCCTTCACAACTATTAAAAACTATATGACTATAAATAAATACCAGGCTCAGGGATACAGCAGAAGAGAAGCAAGATTTATGATGGAGATGGACATCGGTCTTTACGGCTACAGCGAGTGGACCGAAGCGAGCCAGCGCAGAGAACGGAGCAAACAACAAACGGGATAACTCTAATCTCTATAAGCGCAACCACCTAACACCGCACAAGAAGCTATTTGCTACTCGTTGTAACCAATCGAATACCGTCATCACCCACTGTAATGAGACGTTTTTTGTAAAGACCACCTAAGGCGATTTTATATTTCTTTTTACTGACGCCAAAAAGATTGTAAATTTCTTCGGCTGGAGTTTTGTCGTTAATTTTTAAATGTCCGCCAGCACGCTGTAACTCGTCTAAAATACTTTGTCCTAGGTCGGTGGCGCCTTTATTTCCAAAAGGTTGCAATAACAAATCAATTTTGCCGTCGTCTCTGACTTTTTTTACGTAGCCCGGAAGTTTTTGGCCAATTTTAAGTTGCTCAAAGATTTCATTGTCATACAGAGTGCCTGAATATTTACTGTCGACGATGGCTTTAAATCCTAAATCGGTTTCGGCTGAAATCAATAAATCCACTTTATCACCTGGCTTATATGGAGCAAGAGAGGTGGTCAAATATTTATTGGTTCGCATGGTGGCAGCAACTCTACCTGATTTATCTAAATAAATATACACCACTACATAGTCGCCAATTTCAAGATCGCGAGTGATTTCGCGGTAAGGTAATAAAATATCTTTTGCTAAGTTCCAATGTAGAAAAGCACCTACCGACTCGAGGCCCACTACTTTTAAGTGAGCGAATTCATCGACTTTGGCTGTGGGTTTTTCGGTGGTTGCAATCAATCGATCTTCAGAATCGTGGTAAATAAATACTTCGACCTCTTCATCTACTTTGAACCTGGTGGCAGTGCTGGAAAATGGTAACAGAATTTCACCGTCAAGCCCGCCGTCTAGATAGTAGCCCGCTTGCACTTCTTTAACCACTTTTAGTTTGTTTAGATTTCCTACAGCTACTTTCATTATTTTCTCTTTGCGTCCAGTTGACCTTTTTTACTAAATGGAATGGTAAAAATTCCGACCTTAGCGCTACCAGCAAAATGGTAATCAAATTTTTGCTTTTTGAAAATAGAGCTAATTCCGGTAGCTACATCAGAATAAGAAAACTGTATAGGAATCGAAACTACTTTTTCTTCTTTGGCTTTTAAACCAACGCCGTCTTTCATTTCACCGTTAGCAATGGCATTGTCGTTGATGGACATATTGTAACCAATGGAATCCAATTTGATACTATTGGCGTTTGGATTTTTGATATTGCACTCGACTTCGATCACTCCGCCTTTGAAATTCATTTCTTTGATCGAAACTCCTACCACTTCTACTTCGGGTTTCTCGCTCATCATCGTTACTACTGAACAGGCCGGAAGTAGGAGTAGTAAGGTCGCTAAAAATATTTTATTCATAAAACCTCATTGGTAATCGTTTCTAAATCAGCAATAAACCCAAGATGATCTAAAATTTTACTAGAAACAAGCTTAATAGGCCGAGCGCCATTATTTTAGCTTCAATTGTAATTTGATCTCATTCCAATCGCTGTCTTTGCCCTCTTGAATATTGGTCTCGGCATGTATTCGTTTCGGCGTCGTTGGGTCGGTAAGATCTAGGACTATATCGGCAGATACAGGTAAATCGTCGGCTTCGTAGCCGATTCGAATCCAAAGTAAGCTTTTATCGCCTTCTGTTTTTTCTTCAAATTTATACCATTTGCCACCCACCGAATTAGAAATCGACAGCTCATTGTCGTTTACCTCTAACTTAAATTCGGGAGCTACATCAAATTGAAACAAATAATTAAATTCGCCGACCAGGGTAGACAACGGATATAACACTGGCGAATCCACAAAATAATGTAACTCTAAACTCATGCCGCAGTCTTTTGTTGTGGCTTTACATGGCTCACTCAAAATGTAGTACTGATAAGATTTATGAAACGATCCGGCATACAATTGTTTAGGAACGGACTTGTATTCTTTGGAAGTAGAAACATTCGCTGTAGTACAAGCAATAGCCAATAGAGGCAGAAGCAAAATAAAATTTTTCATGCTCCAATCATGAAGAGTACTTGGGAAACAGGCAAGGCTTTTTGCTCGCTGCCGCAATTTTGCTAACATTTATGTCACCAATAAATCATTTATTAGAAGTAGCAGTAGTAGCTTTTAAACTCCCCGCGTATTCTCGCCACAATAACATCGTTGCATAGCCACGCCATGGTCGCATACTTTCTATAGTTTTTTTAGGATGTAGTTTTAAAGCGCGGGCAATGATTAGATCCGTCGCTGGGAAGGCATCTGTATGTCGTAGAATTTTTAGTGCCATATAATTGGCAGTCCAAGGACCTATGCCTTTAACGGCAAGTAGTTTTTTAGAAAATTCCTCTACATCTTGCGTTGGTTCCAGAGAAATTTTCTTCTCATCCACCAATCTCGAAAAGTCGGCTAAAGTTTGCTTTCTAATTTTTGTAGTGCGCAGATTTGTTAGATCAGCAGTAGCAATAGCTCTAGGAGTGGGAAATAGCTTAATGGCTTTCCCTGCAGGAGTAAAAAGCCCCGAGTCTTTGCCAGTAAGTGCAATCAACTGACCCACCAGTAGTCTGGCTTGCTCTACACTCACCAACTGACCGAGAATTGTGGATATGGCAATTTCAAAGCCATCCCAGCCCGACGGCAAGCGAATGCCTGGAAATTTTCTTACAATGCTAGCCATCTTTGGATCCACTTCTAAGGCATTAGCAATTACTAGTGGATCAGAATCTAAATCTAGCAGGCTACGGACCTTTGCGATAATAGTTTGAATTTTTGACGAGTCTGAAAAATCAATTTCGATATGCACTTGCATCTTCTCAGGTTGATTGGAAATGGCAATCACGCCCACCGTATCGTCTATCGCAATGACGCGAAACATTTTTTGATTTTCAAACCATTCCAGGTCACCAATACGATGTTTTTCGTAAGACGCTAGCAAGCCCTCAAAATCGAAGGGTGGACGATAGGACAACGAAATCCCTAGAGGCTCGCCGGTCTTAATTTTGTTGCGTCTAATGTCGCTAGGCGTTTTTTTAAATCTTTCTTTAAATGCATCGTTGAATCTGCGAATCGAAGAAAAACCAGAAGCAAAGGCCACTGCGGTGATTGTCAGTGAAGTTTCGGTAATTAATTTACGCGATAAATTGAGTCGACACTCAAACGATAGCTGCTTTGGGGTTTTTCCTATTTCAGCCACAAATAAACGTCGCAAATGTCTAGCTGTGACTCCGAACTGCGCCGCAAAACTATCTTCGTTTAAAGTAATGGCGTCTCTGCTATGTAAAACTTTGATCGCTCGCTGTACCACAGCTGAAGTCCCTATCCAAGCGGGAGAATAGGGCGCGCTCTCTGGTCGACAACGAAGACAAGGGCGATAACCAGCTTTTTCGGCGGCAATATAATGCGTGAAAAATTCCACATTCTGCCGCTTTGGTTTAGCGGGACAGATGGGCCTGCAGTAAATACCGGTGGTTTTTACTCCAATAAAAAACTTACCATCGAACCGAGGGTCTCTAGTCAACATGGCTTGGTAAAAAATGTCGTCCCGTTTCTTCATAACCGCAAAATAACATAGCCCGCAACTATAGTCTGGCTATTTTCGGACATTGTCATTTTTACTGCCGTGCTACTGTTATGAAGATAGCTCTAGTAGCGATGTCAAAAATGATTCGTAGAGTGGCAGAGCTCACTGCGCCGGGGCCAGTAAGTTGTAAAACTTTCGAAAGCACGTATCTGCAAATCCACAGGTAGCGACGCATCCCGCCCCAACAGCGCTTGAAACGAATACCTAAAAGTAGCGATGTCCCTTGCTCCGGCGAAAATCCGCGAACGATGAGGCAGCGATGTCCTCTAGCCCGGACTATAGTTTTTTAACCAGCTTACAAAGTCGATTGATAACAGTCACTAACGATCCTGCCGCTATGATTAGAAGCCCTACCGTTAATGAGTATGTGGTAGAAGTTAAATAGTATTCGGCAAGCCATGCTACCAGCGACACATTTAACACAAACATTCGGTGCTGCTTAGCCATGGGCCCACAAAAATCATGGCCTTTACCCATAGAGGCACTAAGCATTCGAACGTAGGCTGTAAATAACGCCAGCACACTGGCTAGCCATCCCAAATCTCTGCCCCAGCTATAGGGTACAAGGAAGCTTGCTCCCATCATAATAATTACGTCAGAAAGTCGATCGGGAAAATCATTATAAATTTCTCCGGCCGGAGTTTTTTTGCCGCCTTCAATGGCCATCAGGCCGTCCATCAAATTGCACAAAAGTCGTAGTAATATCCCGGCGAGGGCCATAAACCAGCAAAGCAAAACACATGCTGTGAGGGTCGATAATTTATAAAATCCTATAGCAGATACCACAGCAAAAATGGTACTAAGCACTGAGACTTGATTGGGAGTTAAACCCATATTCACAAGAGCTTTTGCTAACTTTTGAAAAAAACCAATGTCACGGGAAGAGAGCGGGCGACGATTTTCCATGTATATATCCTTTGTTATTAGGGCGTGTCCTCATTACGTAAAATATAAAAAATAAAACACCGACGGCATTGTATAAATCACACTATCAAGTCTATCCAAAACTCCGCCATGCCCCGGCAATCTGTCACTAAAATCCTTAGTACCAAAATATCTTTTGATCGCGGAGAAAATCAAATCTCCTAAAATTCCGGTTATCGAAATAATACAACCGATAATCGCACTTCTTAGAAAACTAAAGTCTACAAAATAATTAAATACAAATGTAGCCAATAGCATGGTGAGCAAAAACCCACCGATAAATCCTGCTTCGGTTTTATTAGGACTGATTAATGGCGTCCACTTATTTTTGCCAAAGGCCTTGCCGCATAAAAATTGAAATATATCATTGAGTTCGGTGAGTAAAATCACAAAGAACAATAAATACAGGGCTTGCGAATGGGTAGATACAGCTGCCGTGGACAAATACAGGCTTGGTAAATAGGACAATAAGTGAAAAATTAAAATCAGACCCACATAGCTAGAAAAGATTTCTGGAAATCGTGCTGTTTCGCCTGAGATAACAATCAATAGGGCGGTTCCTAAAAACATAAATAGTATGGGAATAGCAAAATACAAAGACCAGTTGGCAAAATATAAAGATAGATATTGTAGAATCGTAGCCGTAATGACTAGACCGGCAATGGATTTTTTGAATTTTTCAAGCCGACTATGTTTTAGATATTCAAAAACACACAAAATGCTGAGTAAACAAAAACCTATTAATAAACCGTAAGGGGCTGTTCCGAGAGTTATTAATATAAATCCTATAATGATCCACCAACTTTTGATAATGGTGTTCACTTTTTGCAAGGTATGGTTTTGGGAATTCTTTTTAAGAAGTAAAAAATTAGTAATATGGGCTACTGATATTAGACCTAATGAAACGTATGCTAGTAATAAGAACGTTGGATTCATCTTTACTCCTGATAGATGTATTTAGAGTAAAAGATAGATCGTAGTCAAACAATGGGTTTTTTAAAGCCTCCAATTCCACTTTTCTTGTATCTTTTGGTATTTGTCATATATCTATACAAGATAAAAATGCGACTTCATCGTGGCCTATTGGTGCCGCCTAAAGTCCAGTGAATCCAATAGGATCAAAAATTACGGGTAAAACTATCAAACAAATACACAGAGCTACTACACTAACAGCTGCTGGTGACAAAACGTTCTACAATTTATTGTAAAATGCAAAAAAATATTGGCTCAAAACATTTCACTTTTAAAAAACAATAACGGTATGAGTTTTGAACGCGTCAATAATTTTAGGTACGGCTGTTGCAGTAGACTGATTCATCATAAAGGAGTTCCAATGAAACTTTCAATTTTAATTCTAGGTGGCCTATTATTAACATCTGCAGCTGAAGCGCAATATTCGTCTCGTTATTCTACAAGTGCTGCCGCTTCCTCTTCTTGTGAGTGCACGCAGGTGCGATTACTTACTGGTCAAGACCGTGTAGCGGGTGGTCAACGTGATGGTACTTCATCGGTGTGTTTATTTGATCCAATTCAATTTAATGGCAGAACTTCTTTTGAAGGCGGCTGGCATTTAACAGGAGATATCGTCGCTTACTCTTGTACTGGCGGTTTAGCTGGAACTGGCCGCACTAATTATAGTTCACAACCTTCACCCCTTTGCCGCCTAACAGGTGTAAGAGAAGAAGTTATGAAACCGGGAGTATGTGTTCACCAAGGTGATTTAAACAGAGATAATGTTTTTAGTAGCCAAGAAAGAGCCGCATGGGAAGTTAAAAACGCCCCAATTACTGAAGGCGCTGCAGGTTATGTTGGAAACGCATCACAAATGGCCATCGACTTTTGGGATGCTTCATTTTCACTACTGCTTAATGGTGGTAATTTATGTGATAAATCCTATGAAAAAACAGAGCCTAGTCGCTATGCTAACTGCTTAGCACTTCCGGTTGCCTGCAGAAGACTTAATTTCGTAGGAGCTATTAATCCTAGAAGCGCACAACAAATCAAAAATGCTTACAGTGAGTATAGCAATAACTTAAACGAATGTGCATTAAGAAACTAACTCAATTACAATACTTCTAATTACAAAAAAGAGGCTCTACATTGAGTCTCTTTTTGTTTTATCCGTTTCATTATGAGACTAGTCCTGACCTATTGGACTGCGACGAATTATTCTCAAGACGAGATGCCAGTCTACCGATAATTAGATAGTAACAGGAGAAACAATGAAATCTGTATTTAGTAATAAGAAAACTAAGATCCTTGGAATAGTTGTGGTTATATCCACGCTTCTAATAGTATTCCAAAACTGCTCACCCATGGAAGCGGCAAAACCAGAAGAACAACCACATTATGGTCTTTTGGAGGTCTTTAAACAACTCATCACTGAAGATGAAGCGCATCTTGAAAGTTACGTGCAAGAACAACGTAATGTGCAAAAAAATTTTGAAAGCATAAGTAACGAAGGCGGTGAAAGCAACGGCGGCCCAGCCAATGCACATGCTACCCCTAGTCCCATTGCTTCAAGCAGCAATGTTAACTACTTACCCAATGACAATTGCAGCAATTATGTCGCTGGTCAGTTTGAAGATCCAACTCACGAACAAAATCCAGTTGTGGAAAAAGCTACATCAAAGGATCTATATGTATCCCCGCAGCATGACAATGTAGCCTCAAATCCTATATCCCCAAATGCAGATGGAAACTTTGATCTTAAGCAAGTTTTCGGTGGCAATTCTCAGCAATGGGGTAAGTATTCTGGTGGTAGCAATGCTCATGCATTACTTCGCGGTAGCAAATATTATGTATTTGAAATTATGTTTGAAGCCAATGGCCCAGCCGTTTCTAGCGGTATCTACTTCAATGAAGGCATGTATGTTCCTTACTATACGATCAGTTCATGCCCAGGCGACTTTAGAAAATCAGACAACAATGTGAAGTGTCGTTCTGTTGAACAAAATGGTGTCCCTTTTCTTACTGGCTCTAGAAGAATTGGACAATCTACGACTTTACCTATGAATCCCAATGATCCGTTTGGAAATGTGGATTACAGCTGCAAACTTGAAGTTGGTAAAAAATACTACTTGAATGTATTAACCACTCAAACCATTACCGGCGAAACTTTAGGCTTACCTAATTTTAGCTCTTTATATAGTGGACAACCCTTCGCTGTTAAAAATAGTTGGGCAGAGCCGGGTAGTTTCTTTAATTGGGAACCTTCGTGGGAAAAGCTGACCTATGTACAATGGGTACATTCGGATTAAACCCCACGAATTGAAATTATAAACGAAAAAAAGATGGGAAATAAAATCCTGTCTTTTTTTTGAAACAATAATCTCAAAATGATACACTTTACAGCCGTTGTCTAAAAAAATTTTAATATATAAAAAGATCTACACCCGTTTCGGCTGTTAAATCACAGTTACAATAAAAACAAGCAACAATTCAACGACTTAGAAAACTGACAAAATTGGGCCCTAGTTTGCAGTAATAACCTTTGAAGCGATTCATTTTAGCGGGGGTTATAATGTATACGAATAAACGAAATGTGCTATTAGTTTTGTCAGCGTTTTCGATGTTAGTAACTTTTCAAAACTGTGATCTACAACAATTAGATGATTCTATGGGATCAGCAAATACCAGTTCAAAAGGCGATGCTGGAATCCAACTAAACGACAACAACGGCGCAGAATCTCGAGAAAATGGCGGCGGAATTATTCCACCCACAGCCTTACCATCATTCAACATAACCAGCTTAATAAGTATTCCAGCAGCAGCTCCCCATTCAAATGCAGGGATCGTCCAAGGAATTTCAGGTAAGGCTAAAATATTAGATAGTAGTGGTCATGCCATCATGGCCGAACTACAGCGCCAAACAACCACAACTGACTTAAATTCAGGTGGGCAATTGGACGCAACATCATTTATAAGTCTACACCGAGCTCCTTTTCCAGGTGGCACAGCTACTGGTTTTAATAACCGAGCTGATTTTAATGTGAAGCCCGGCTCATATGTGGCTATTGCATTTACCACTCCGTCTTATGCCATCGCTGGTGTTTTAGATATGGTAGAAGCAGGAGCTGCATTACAAGGTTACTCCTTAGTGACCATTTCTGAAATCGCCGGTGACTTTCGACTAGATGGAAACCAAGGTTTATCAAAACACTGCACAGCTAAAGGTTTATATTCTAAATTAGCTTGGACCGTTGTTGATGGTCGTCCACTTCCTTATAATTTACCAGAATCAAATGAAATTATACCTCAGTGCCATTTACATAAAAATAAAACGTACTACATCAATCTCACTTTTGGTGACAAAGTAAATGTGGCTGTGAACAGCGATCTTCCCCATGTTTTCCCACGTGAAGGTGCGGCAGATGAGGTAGGGATCGCCATGTTACATGATATCGGTTTGTCCCAATATAGCGAAGGCCCAGGCACTGCTATGACAGGTTTTCCGAGTGGTACAGTCTATGTTGGAGTGAAAAATGGTAACTCAACACAGATGACGGTAAACCGATTGCCAGCTCCAAATTCTGATTATTGCTCGGCAGAAATCGATGTAAAATTATACAGTCACTCATGGGTTTTGCTGCAAGTATGGATTCAAAATGAAAGACAAAAATATCGTCACGTAACTATTCCTTGGACTGGATCTTGGACAGGTACTATTTTAGTAGAGCCTGGGATTACTAAAGTTCGCGGTTTTGTGATCGGACCACACGATCAATTGAAAGATCCAACCGCATCAACGGCAGAGAGAGAATTAACCATTAACTGCCAATAAGATTACAAAAAATCATTCTTCAAAACGCCCTTACCAGGGCGTTTTTTATTTATATTTCTTTGCGTTTATAAGGCAACGTAAAGCTAAACGTGCTGCCGCTTCCCGATTCAGAAGTGATGCCGATTTTTCCCTGATGGGCCTCAACGAGCATTGATGAAATGTAAAGCCCTAACCCGAGACCTTGGCGATCCTGATTACCAATCTGTGCATAGCGATCAAAAATACGGGTTTGCTGATCCTCTGATATTCCTATTCCCGTATCGGTAATAGATACGACAACTTCTGTGGCAAAATATTGGGTGGAAATTGTCACTTTCCCCTCTTTAGGAGTAAATTTAAGTGCATTGCTAATTAGATTGGTCACAACTTGGCCCACCCGATCTCGATCACAGTTTACTAGTTGATTCGACTCCGTAGAAATGGCGCGTAAAGTAATATTTCGTTCGTATGCCATCGGTAAAAAAATCTCAACCGACTCTCTGATTAAAGCATCAATGTCACGTGGTGCAAAATTCAACTGCAACTTACCTTCTGCAAAACGCTCCATATCTAGAATATCACTAATTAGGCGTAGCGAAGTTTCGGCGTTTCGCTTGATAACCTCAGTCCACTTTCTGAGGTCATTATCTACGTGCTCCTCGTGTTCTAACAGCAATTCTGTATAAGAAAGAATTGCACCAATGGGATTTCTTAAATCATGACTGACGATAGCTAAGAATTCATCTCTTGAAGTCAATTCTGCCTTTGTAGCTTTATGGGAGGATAATTCTTTGGTGAGTAAGTTCGAAGATACCAAGGCTTCAGAGTCAGTATGGGTGCGCTCGCGCAAAAGATTTTTATCTGTTTCTTTTCTCTCTCTATCTAAAAATTTATTGGACTCAACATCATTCAATTCCCGTTCAATAACAAGAGCTGCATCCATTAGCGTGCGTTCTGACACTACCGCTGCATCATCCAGAGCTCGCTGTGCAAACAGTGAATTATCTGCTGCCTTTTCATCTAAGGTTCTATTTTTCTGAATTTTTGTTCGTCCCGATCGACCTAAATCTGTATGGGCGTCAGTGGTCTTGCGATTTTTATCTCTGGCATTATCCGCATCAGTTCTGTAGTTTTCTACTTTTCGATTGGTCTCTTGCTCGGTTTGCTTGCGATGATCAGCAAATGAGTCATCCGTTTTTCCACGCTCACTGATCAAACTAATATCTGTTTGACCTCGTTCATGGTGTAACGAAGGTACATGTTTATCTTTTTGCATTATTAAACTTCCTTGAGTTGAGCCTGCAAGCTAAAAAATTATAAATAAAAGGTTATGTGAATTCTATCACCACTAGCCGTTTATCTATACTAATATTTTTACTCAAAGGTGGTCGATATGAGTTACAACACAGTGGTCAAGGCCGCAATACAAGTTTTTTTACGTTATTCACCAGCTCGATTTATAGCCTGTTGCATTCACCAGGAAGTAGAGGAATCATAGCTCCCTCATTGCTAAAGCGCAGTGTAATCGTACTATTGTAAGCTGCATTTAAAATCATCGAAAACTGTGAGCGATTGGCTTGTTCTGCTGTTTGACTCAAAACTGCAATCCCCTGTGCAAACCCTCGTTGGCTGCTTGTAACAGTAACTAGTGGCAATGTGACGCTACCACTTACCATGGATTTTATCTCGATGGTTTCTTGGATTGAATTTCCATTTAATTCTGACGTGCATTTGAATGTCCCTACTGGAAAATTAAAAGCAAACGCATTTGAAAACACAAAAAGACTTAAGAAAATAAAAAATTTCACAGATCACCCCTTTTATTATAGTAGAAGCCTAGCCTAGGTTTACTAGGGATTGCAAATGTCATTTACTGAAAAAATGGAAGCTCTTAGTGTCTCAAAATGAGACGGGCAGCTCTAAATATACGTATAAGTTCTATTCACAAATCACCCTTTATACACCAAGCCTCTAGCTGTATTCCTGGGGAATACGTGACATCTCACATATATAACTAAGAGCAAATTTGGGCACCTGGCTTGCAATTACTAAGCTTGAAGGAAGCGGGGGGATCTGCTTCTACAAAAAGGGGTTTCTGTGAAAATGTATATACTTGCCATATTGTCCCTAACAATGATGGTTTCATTTCAAAACTGCTCAGGTATAGATGCTGAGTCCGCTGTAAATGTGAATGATAACATATCACCTCATAAAAATGATTCAGAAGGAGACGATACCTTAGGTGGCGATGAACACGGCGGCGGCGGAATCGATGATGGTAGCGGTGTCGGTACACCCACTCCAACCCCTACTCCAGTCCCTACTCCTGGTGGTGGCAATAATGGTGGTAATGGAACAACACAGCAACCTGCAGCAGCCACTATCAACGTCCTAGATACAGTATGGTATCCAATGCGACCGGCTTCTAATCCAAGTGGGACAGCTGTTATTAATCAAAATTCTATTTTAGCGCTTAAAGTAGATTTTAGCGATCCAAGAATTGTTTATAACTTTCTTCCATCTTCCAACGCGGCCTTTAAATTTTATGCGATATATAATTGGAAATCACCTGAAGAAGACCAGCAACGCATTGCTTATTTCAATGGAATCATCCGACCACTGGTAAACCAAAGAACTCAGATTGAAGCAGCCATGGTAGCAGCTAGAATCGCTTGCGGAATAACTCCTCTCGCACAGTGCGCTCCCTACCAAACTCAGCTGGCTCTATTTCAAGCGAAGCAACGACAAATCTCAGCAGCTTTTGCAGCCTACGGCACCCGCATCTACGATGCGAATCAATTCGAAGAAGAAATTGTTGATGCGAACGGCGCTCCTCCACCAAATCATTGTTTCGGTCCTGCAGCAGGTGCAGCTGGAGTTAGTTTTAGTTTCGTACAAAGAGCCAACCAATCCTTTGTTGTGGATTGTGCAGATGTGAGAGCCAATAAAACTTGGTTTATTAGACTGAAAGTAAATCACTGTAACTACACACACCGAGTGGTAGAAGCAGACGGTGATGTGATTAATACTCGCGGTGCCGATGCTAATTGCCAATTGAAATTCGAGGTTTGGCGCGATCTGTTTTATTTCAATCAATAACTAGAGAGTATCCACTAATTTAAAAATAACCCCAAAGGCCAGTTGCACATGCACTGGCCTTCTTGTATTGGCGAAAGATGTGTTCCATTTTGAAATCCCGCCAGAGTTTTATAATTTCTATAGGTGGCAAATTGGCTTTGTTAAAAATTTTTTCACCTACATTTACTCAAATCCAAACCTGGCCCATAACTACCTTGGGTAATGAATACTCATTTAAAGGTGGGATGATCGATGAAATACTTTTTAGTTTTATTAACAGCTGTCATATTACAAAATTCGCAAGCATATGCCTGGGGCGACCTAGGGCACGAAACTACCGGTGAAATCGCTGAGCAAATTCTTGCTAAAAAATTTCCCGAAACAAAACAAGCAGTGATTCAAATTTTAGGGGTAGAGCCACTAGCGGTTGCTGCCAAATGGCCCGATCAGGTTCGCAGTGACGAACGGTTTAAAGGTTTTTCTCCGTATCACTTTATCACCATACTGCCAGATGGAACTATTAAACCCGGAAAAAATGCGATGGTGGTTTTACAGCAATATGTAGAGGTCCTTCGTAATAAAAAAACGCCTATGGCTACTAAGAAAATCGCCCTACGTTACATCGTGCATGTTTTAGGTGATATTCATCAACCACTACATGTGGGTAATGACTTTGACTTTGGCGGTAACGCTTGTCAGGTGAACTGGCAACCATCCAATACTGACAAACCACGCCGCACCAACCTTCACACTGCGTGGGACACTACTGTTGTAGAAAATATTCTATATAAATTCAAAGCCCTGTCGCACGATACGAATCCTTATTTCGATTACAAACCACTGGGTAAAGCTCTGATGGAGAAATACAAAACCATTGCGACTGCAGAAGAAAAAATTGATCTCAATGCGTGGGTAAAAGAAGCGGATACTCTCACAGCCCAGGTCTATCCCGACAGTTTACCAAGTAATGCCAGACCTTATTGCCCACCAGGTAGAAATGTGGGAGAGCTGCCGCTAGATCAAATTCCTCGTTTAGATGGAGCTTATGTAGATGCAGCTGCGCAAATCGTTGAAAAGCAACTGGTGTTAGCAGGAGTACGCATTGCTTACTTTCTGAAATCAGCCTTAGCAGATCAGCCGCAATCGAAAGAAACGGATGTACAGATTTTAGAATTATTGAATAAACTCAGTATTCCATAGTTTTTAGACTTCTGACAGGGACAGCGGATTTAATGCTGTCCTCGTGGTCTCTTTGCAGTAGAACCACCTGTCGCACTTAGTAAGCCGGCCGGGATTTCCTGCCGACTTCTGCTATTTCTACTCCACAATTTCTGATTGAGTGGCTGAAAGAATTCTGCAGTTTCCAGTGATATCTAAAGTCGATGACGATAAGGTCAACTCGAGACTATAGGTATCGCCGGCCATTTCACCACGCTTATAACCCCATTTTACGGTGTTCTTTGTAATTTCATTTTCATTCAAATCGTAGAACATATCTGTCAGTGTCACTTTACGAATCTTTACCAATTTCAAATCTCGAGGAGTGACGTTCAAACCGATGAACCCCAGCGCCGCTCTCTGAATTTGTTTGTTGTCACACAATGTCGCTCTGGGTTCTCTGGCAAACGAAAATAGGGGGGTAAGGGTCAGTAGCAAAATCAGTGTCTTTTTCATAATTCTTCTCCTGTTAAAATTCTGGATGAATATCTACCACGGAGTAGATGAATACCCACTTTTTATTCGGAGAATGTAAAATTTATTTTCATCGCTACCAGAGAAATACCATATAATCATTAAAAGCTATTGGTCTTATAACTACTGGTAACGAGTTTTGTACAATGAACTTTCTTTTAAAAGACCTTTTCAGGAGAAGAAGAGAAATTGTCCTGGCATCTTAAATTTGATGAAGGTTGGAAGCTTTCGGCTCTTGTGTGCATAAAATCATGTACTTTTTCAACCCTTTGCTGTGGGTCCTCTGTACTGGCCGCTAAAATGAAATCAAAGATGACTTTTAATTTTTCTGCGGCTTGTTTGTCTGAAACTTCTTCTAACACCGAAGAATATAGTTGGGTCAGTTTCTGGCCGTTTACCTGCGTAAGAAAACGATTTGTACTTACAATATGACTCGCCTGACGAACGTAGTCTAAAAAGCTATTACTAGAATTTTGAAATACAATCTTCGATATAGTTAACGCTAATTCATAGTAACTCGAATATCTATTATTTAAATTATCGCTAAAATGCTCAGGACTCATATAAAATTCTGTACCTACAAACCGCGAGCGATCGGACTTTCTTTTTATAGCATCCACATCTGCTAAAACAAATCTATCCCCAACTAATAAAATATTTTCTGGTTTGATATCACTGTGAACAAGCCCTTTACTTGAGAGTTTTCTTATGGTTTGTAATACAGTATCTAAAACTCTTGCTGCTACATAAATACGTTGAGTTAAACTCATTTTTTCAAGAACTGTTTCTAACGGAATTCCAAGAGGCATTATACTTACGTCAATTTTGAACAAACCATTTCCGGCAGCATCATGATAGCTAACTAATCTATTTTCAACATTTAAAATACCAGGCATTGTTTTTAAAATCGCATCAATACTTACATCAATTTGAGGTTTTTTTTCAAAAACCTTAATCGCCTTTTTTTTCCCTGAAACTATATTTTCAACTTCAAATACACTGGCAAAGGCACCTTTGCCAATAAGCCCTATAACGCCGTAAACTTCATTTTTACTAACATTGTAGTATGCAAGATACTCTTTTTTAGCCTTAGTCACGTCAACTATGGGCAGGTCATCCGCAAAAATAGCACTAGGAGCGGCAATTAAAGCCGACCCTACTACGCAGTAAAATAACAATATTTTAAACACTAAAGCTCCGGTGGAATGACTAAATTTAATTTTTAGAAAGGGTATATGTATTCTAAGTGTGAAGTTAGAAACAGATATTTTTTTGAACTCTGTTTTTTTTGCAAAAGCTGTAGTTTTTTTGGTCGGTCTTGAAGGCTTCTATTTGAAGACATATGGGGAGTGAGAGGCGGACTTGCTGCGGGCCCCGCGAATTGGCTCAGCTTAGCTTCGCCTACTTCGCTTCCTGCCCTTGCCTTTCAGGCTCACTTTCAGTGAGCGCAAAAATACCATCCTGGTATTTTTGTGAACCGCTGACATTGTTACTAGTTCTAACCGCCGTACCAATAAAAAAGCCCACAAAAGTGGGCTGTTTTATTTGGTAGTGAGAGGCGGACTTGAACCGCCGACCTACGGATTATGATTCCGTTGCTCTAACCAGCTGAGCTACCCCACCACAAGTGAACTAAGGGTGTAACTTCTAGGTAAACTATTGTCAATCCTCCCCGGCTTTTCACATAGAAAGTGCCCGCCTCTTGTTGGCGAAGCTTTGCGTTATATTCTTCGAATCAAAGCCAGAAAATAGGGCAAAAAAGACACTTTTGCCTATAAAAAAAGAAATTATAGGAGCCATTCTGCCCGTTAGATTGACAGGCATGTCATTTCTACATGGAATGAATAGATCAAAAAACCAACTCAGGACGAGTGAATGTAAAGGGGAAAGCATGAAACATTGCGGACGTTTAATTTTGTTACTTCTAGTATCAGCCTGCGCTGAAAATTCAGGCCAAACAAATTTGGCGAATGGTGAAAAGGCAGCCTCACTCAGAAATGAAATCCATATCGTAAACGAAAAAGGCCAGCCCATTGCCAACGCTAAAGTGATGGTTGGATACAACGAAAGTGCCTTTCCAAATAATATTTTAATCACCGATCAAAACGGCAACGTTGAAGTTCCCACTGCTTGGGTCGGCGAACAACCGCTCACGATCATGGCTGATAACTACATTCGCACCACCTACCTCCATCAAGCGCCGATAGCTAAAACTTTTGCCATCAACCCGTTTAGAACGATACCAAGTCAAGAAGTGAAAGGTATAACTACCGGCTACCCTGAATTAAAACGGGACGACAAAATCGATTTTGGCTTGGTTCTGCAACTACTGCCAAAGACCGCCTACTTCCAATTTGATCTTGGTTTATTTATCAGCCCCGATTCAGATGTGATCGAAGTTATGGGTAGCAAAAAAAATATTCCAAGCAACGTGAGTTTGCCTGACCAAAGTGAAAGATATTTATTCTTTAACATTCGTTTCAATAAACCGGTTTACCGCACCTACTTTCATGAGGCTGGTAATTATGAGTTGATTGCTTCTCACGGAAGATTTCCATTCAAAAAAATGCTGGACGAATTTCAAGCCGGCAAAGGTTTTACCGAAGTGGTAAATCTATTCGACTTCCTAGAAGGCGGCTTACATGTAGTCACCGCACCGGGTGCAGCCGATCTTGCTATAAATGGTTTTAAGTTTCAAGGCGCACAAAGTGTAAAGGCGCCGGCAATTCCGGTGGGCTTTTCGTATTTTGCTTCGAGTTTGCAGACCGAAAATAATTTAATGTATCCGGCTGACGTGAAACGACTGCTGTCTAATGAAACTGCCAATTTAAAAATGAGTCCTGTGAGTACTGCAAACCTACTATTAGCAGCAGTGGCTAAAGAAGAAAAACTAGAAAACGGCGCTACTAGATTAAATCCATCTATGAGCATTGCTATTTTACCGTTTGTTGCAGGTACGACGCAAACCTACTTACCACTTATTTCTGCTCCGGTTGTAGCTGGCGAAAATATCACAGTGACCCCTCCACCAGCTGATGGTTTTAGAAAGATGGGAACCTATCTATCCCTACAAGATGTAAAAGTGGAAATGGTGGAACAGCAATATCACGAACAAGTTACCAAAGTATGGGAAATCTATTCGGATGTATGGGAGAGTCAAATTCGCTTACCAAAAGTGCAAGCACAGCTAGAGATGCTCAATGAAACTCGTTGGGAATCCCTATTTTTAGCTACAAAGGCTAGCCGCAACATTGCTACTGGACCAGCTATGTTCGACGTGGCAGAATATGTAACTAGGAATGCTACGAGTTTATAGTCTTTTATTTTTACTACTCACCTCCTGCGCTCTTTTCGAAAAAGAAGAGCGCACGATCATCGATGGCCTTGAAGATCCTCCGTACCAACGTTTATATCAAAATGAATATGAAAAAGTTTGGCGAGCGGTTCAAATCTCACTGTCTAACTATCCCATTGCTGTAAATAATATGGATGCGGGCATTTTAGAAACGGATTTTATCAAAGCCGATCAAGGCTGGCTCGCGCCTGAGCAACCGGCAGTTCCTCCCGGAGGTCGTAAATATAAAATCAATGTGCTAGTGGCAAGGGGTGTAACTCCCAACTCTAGCGAACCGGTAGTGCGCGTACGTATCACCAAAAAATTGGTAGTACAGCGGGATTTCTTTTCTGATCTAAAAGATCTAGAGTCAGATGGTTTAGAAGAACATATTATTTTGTACCGAATTCAGCGCGAAGTTGAAATTGATAAAGGCCTCGAGAAGGCCTATCAACGAATGAAAAAGAATTAATTCTTAGGGCGTGTTAATCTACTACGGAATTGCCCTAGTCTCTAAAAAAGCCGTCCATTTTTTTCGTTGAATAGAAAGGGGCTCATCAGGCACAAAATTGGGTCCTGTGGGATAATTTTGTTTCATATAAGCAAACGCAAATGGCTGCAAACTATCGTCTTCGGTTTTTAGTACTTGTAGAAGACGGGCTTGCCAAACTTTATCCTTGGCTTTGTCTTCCGGTAATAAGCTTACAATAGAATCCAATATATATTTTCGAATCCATAGCCCCTGGGATTTTCTAAAATTATGTTTGGCATAGAGTTCAGTCCACAGTGCATCTACACTAGCCGCATCTTGCAAGCGTTTTAAATTCTTAACAGCTGTAGTACGTACGACCATTGCTACATCGTTTAAAGCTTGACGGTTCCACTCTAAAGATTTTTTCGGAAAGATTTCTACACTGGCTTTTAAGGCCACATCTCGTAAAAACCATTCGTTAGAGTGAAGCGCTTGTTCAAAAACTCTTTCAGACGGTTCGACCTTTGCTAGAGTAGCAAATGCCATCCAACGATACTGAAAGGTTTGTGCTTCTGCGAAAATAATTTTTTCTAAATCTTGAGAGCGATGTTTGAAGTAGGCCACTCTGCTTTTTTCATCTTTACGCAAATAACTTAAATCATCATTCACTGGACTAGATAACTTAGGAATGCTGGCAAAAACTGAAAAAGCAATCAACAGTTGTAACATGTTTAGCTCTTCGTATCTGTTAAGGATTCAAACTCACCGATTAATTTTTCGGTGGGATCTTTGTCTTCTTCACCTGCTGCTACGGGTGTATTGAGTAGCGTATCCATTTCATTTAATATTTTATCGGTATCCGTATTCTCATCTAGAGCTGTGGCTTTGGCGGCCACTTCGTCGGCTGGATTTACTTTTTCTTTTTCTACAACCGCGGCTTCAAATTCAGCCTTTACATTTTCATCCACAGATTTATCTACCTCTGGCTTCGATTGACCGGTATCAATCTTAGCAGCGGCCGCTTCGAACTCTGCCATTATATCATCTGTATCTTCAACCACTGGGGCTGGTGGTGCTTTTTCAATCACTGGAGCTTCTTCTGCAGGAGCAGCACTTGCTTCCACCGGAGGTGGAATTGGATTCTCTTTCGTTCCTTGTTCAGCTACAGCCTGAACAAATTCTCCCATGATATCATCATCGTTTCCTTCAGGGATAACAGCAGCGCTCGCTTCAATGGTTTGTGGTGCTATTTCGGCAACTGGTTCTGGAATAGGTTCCGGTGCCACTTCTACAACGGGCTCTGGGACAACTGCTGCAGGTTCGGGTGTAGGCTCTGGTGGAGTGACAGCTTCACTAATCGGAGTTGGGGCGCCTCCCGCTTGCAACTTATCAAGTTCACTGCGCAGACGCTTGTTCTCTTCTTTGTACATGGAAAGATTGGCAATATCGTCTTCGATGATTTCATACTCAGCTAGTTTTGCTTCTAATTCTTTAAGACGAACTTGTAGGGCGTTGGCATCTGCCTCTGAGCCACTATCTTTTTTCTCAGCGATTTGTTTTTTTAAGACTTCGATCTCGGCAACTTTTTCACCCACAGATTTTTTTAATTTTGCCACTTCAGCAACGGCTTCGGCGGAAGCTGCCGCGTTTCCAGCAGGCATTGAACCCGGGCTGGCTTTGAGTTCAGCTGACTCTAAAACTTTTCGCAGCGTTGTTTCTAAGTCATTTGTTTCTGCACCAGTGAGGCTCTTTTTATTTCGACTACTGATGAAAATAATAACGAACAAAACTAAAAATAGTAGAATGAGTACTAAGAATAATACATTTACTATGCCATCAAGATGGGAAAACCAAAATTGCGTAAAAGAATCAAGCATATATATTATTTTGCGTGGGGCCTTAGCCTGCGGTCAACGACTGCTATTCTTTCTTTACCAGACCCTAGTCTAGTTCTTGATATCATCTCTGGCTGGTTTCAAAACAAAGTGAAGTATAAAATAGAAGAACACCACAATTCCAAACGAACCCACCATTAACAGTAAAAATAAAAAGCGAACTAGTCCTACTTCTACCTCTAGGGAACGTGATAAGCGATAACAGACCCCTAGGATTTTGGCTTCTCTGGATTCTAGCACACGGTCTTCACGGGGAAGTGCCACTGCTAATAAAAAATAAACCATAAATCCCACACCAAAGAAAAATATAGCGGCTAAAAGTAAAAGACGAAATAACCAAGGGTGAAAGCCAAACGAAGTCGCTAAGCCCGCACATACACCAAAAAAAATACCGTTTTGTGATCGTTTCCAAACCATAGGGCTAAGTATAGTCAGATTTTAATTCGATGCCAAGCCCTAGAATGGTGAGCTTAAAAAAAGCGGCACAAGACTGACGAGATTGGCTTTAAAGCAAGGTTTTGTCGTGAATTACCCGAACAATCCCGAAACATAATCACGGGTTTTTTTAGATTTAGGCAACTGAAACACTTGGTGTGTAGAACCAGCCTCGATCAAATTGCCATCGCAAAAGAATAAAGTGGTATCTGAAATCCTAGCGGCTTGGTGCATATTATGAGTCACAATTAAAATGGTGTATTGTTTTTTTAGATCTAGAATCAACTGTTCAATTTTTTCTGTGGCAATAGGATCTAAAGCAGAGCAAGGCTCATCCATTAACAATACATCTGGATTCATAGCAATGGCTCTAGCAATGCACAAACGCTGCTGCTGCCCACCGGATAAACGCAACGCTGAATCTTGCAGACGATCTTTTACCTCATCCCACAGGGCCGCTTTCCGAAGTGAGGATTCTACCAACTCCTCAAAGTTTCCTTGGTAGAAATTCATTTTAGGACCCCAAACAATATTATTATAAATTGTTTTCGGAAACGGGTTGGGTTTTTGAAAAACCATTCCTACCCGACTGCGTAAATCAATGGGATCAATGGCCTCAGAATAAATATGCTGGCCTCTAAATTTAATTTCCCCTTCAAAACGAAATTCATCCACAAAGTCATTCATTCTATTGATCGATCGTAGCAGACTTGATTTTCCACAACCGGAAGGACCAATGATTGCAGTAATATCATTTTCCATAAACTCTACATCTACATCTTTGACGGCTTGTTTAGCTGCGTAGTGAATCGAGAATTTTTTGAGTTGAATGATGGGGTTCTTCATAACTTGTACCTCTGAAAGTGATTTCTTATAAAGATAGCCACTGAATTTAAAGCTAATAAAACAACCAGCAGCACAATAATAGCCGTTGCCGCTAAAGTTTGGAAGTCCTCTTGTGGACGAGAAGCCCAATTGAAAATTTGTACAGGTAGAACTGTAAATGATGCCATCAATGAATCAGGAGTAAAGGCGATAAAGCTTAAAGCTCCCACTAGAATCAAAGGAGCTGACTCTCCAATAGCTCGCGACAACGACAAAATAATACCGGTCATAATTCCAGGCATAGCAGCTGGTAAAACCTGACCAAAGATCACCTGCCATTTACGAGCCCCTAGGGCAAATCCGCCCTGTCGCAACCCATCTGGTACCGCTTTTATGGCCTCTTCGGCAGAAATAATAATGACTGGTAAAATTAAAATGGCCAGAGTTAAACTTCCAGACAATAAACTTCGGTCAAAACCAAAAAATCTTACAAAAACCGCTAAGCCCAATAAACCATATACAATGGAGGGCATACCAGCCAGATTGGCAATATTGATTTTTAAAATTAAAAATAATTTTGAATTTTTAGGCGCGTACTCACTCAAATAAATCGCGGTTAACAAACCCATGGGTACGGCAAAAATCGTTGTGAGTAGCATGATCCAAAAAGTTCCCATTAAGGCGGATAAAATTCCGGCACGACTTGGAACCCGAGAAGGAAACGATGTCAAAAAATCCCAACTTAAAAATGACCAACCCTTCACAATTATAGGTACCAGTAACACAAATAAAGTAAAGCAGCACAAGAGTACAGCTGACTTACACACATAATAGAATATTTTTTGCCTACGCTTACGAGCTTCTATGGTCATAAACGTATCTCTCTTTTTTTATAAATCCAGTAGGCGCCCAAAGAATTCATAACTAGAGTAATCAAAAACAAAACAAATGCCACTGCCATACAGCTTAAATATTCAATACCGCCAGCAGGAGTGTCCCCTAAGCTAACTTGCACAATATACGAAGTTAATGTTTGAATGCTCTCTAGCGGATTCAAAGTTAAATTGGGACTAGCTCCAGCCGCTAGAGTCACTGCCATGGTTTCACCAATCGCCCGTGATATAGCAAGAACAATGGCCGCAAAAAATCGACCACTGATTGCCGGAAATAAAATCCCACGGATCACTTCTAACGGAGTAGTTCCTAGAGCGTAAGCACCCTCTCGTAAACTGACAGGTAATGCTTGAAAAGCATCATCAGTTAACGACGAGATCATTGGGATTAGCATAATGGCTACCACGATGGCGGCAGATAGAGAATTAAAGACACTCATGGTTGGAAAAATAATTTGCAGAGCTGGAGTTATAAAATTCAAAGCAAAGTAGCCATACACCACGGTTGGGATGCCTGCTAAAATTTCCAAAAGCGGCTTTAACCAACGACGAAATCTCAGAGTGGCAAACTCACTCATGTAGATAGCAACCAGTAAAGAAATCGGTAAAGCGATGACCAGTGATCCAACTACAATATGTAGCGAACCAACCACTAAGGGCATTATCCCAAATTTTTTGGGCTCTAGTAAGGGCTGCCATTCTAAACCGGTAAAAAATTCTACAATGGATACTTGCGAGAAAAACTGAAAAGTATCCTTACAAAGAATAGCAACTATCAGTAGGCTACATAAAAAGCTAAATCCCCAGCATAAGCTGAGGATCGCCGTGAACCCCTGATCTACGTATTTATTTAAAACAGATCTCATTTTACAGTGGGCTTAAGAGCTTCCGCAAGTTTAGTGTATTCTTCTTGCTTTAATGGGATGTAGCCCACTTCTTTTGAAAGAGCCGGAACAGTCGCGATATAAAAGTTCAAGAATCTTGCCACTTCTGGTTTAGCCATCGCCTTTTTATTGACGTAAATATAAACCTTTCTAGAAAGTGGAGCATAAGTTCCGTCATTGATAGTTACTTCATTGGGAGTCACTGTGGCCTTGCCGTTATTAACCGCTAAAGCATTTAATTTTTTATTGTTCTCTTTGTAGTAAGCAAAACCTAAAAATGCCAAGGCATAAGTATCACCAGCTACTGCTTTTACAAGCACATTGTCATCTTCACTTTTGGTAAAATCAGCTCGGGACAAATGGGCTTTACCATTAATCGCCTCGGTAAAATAATCAAACGTACCTGAGGCTACACCCGGACCGTATAAACGGAGAGGCTGATCGGGCCAAGAAGCTCTTACATCCTTCCAAGTTTTCACCGTTGAATTGGGCTCCCAGATTTTTTTTAATTCGGCTGTGGTAATTTCTTTTGCCCAAGTATTTTTAGGATTGGTGATAATTGTGATCCCGTCATAAGCTATAGGAATTTCTAAGAATTCAATACCAGCTTTTTTAGCGGTCGCCATTTCAGTGGCATCAATGGTTCGAGAAGCATCATTAATATCAGTTTCATTGGCTAAGAATTTTTTAAAGCCACCACCGGTACCAGACACACCCACTGTAACTTGAATGTCTTTATTGGCAGTACTGAAATCTTCAGCCACTGCTTCAGTAATTGGAAACACGGTGCTAGAGCCATCGATACGAATCATTTTTTTATCGCCGGCTTGAGATAAAGATAAGAACATTGCTAATGCTAGTTGTAACATGGGGAACTCCTTAGTTGTATGACTGTACGGTAGCCATAGGTTTTTTAACTTCAATGAGTAAAACGTTAGAACTTCGTTAGAGATTTTGAATTAGTAGATTGTTTTCCATGGTTTACGCCTATTTTATAGACTTTTAATTCATTCAAATGCTTACAAGCCTATTTACTCTCTTTTTGGCAGCGTGGATAGAAAAATCCGCCCCACTTCTCCAGAGCCTGTCTTAAAAGTTTCTATAGTTTACAATAGTCGCTGGTTGTAACTAGAAACCTAGCTGACAAAGCCATCAAACAATCAAAATTAAAAACTTCGCCGGCGCGTGTCTCGAAAGTCCCATTTACTCTCTAAGCTTGGGGTTTTTCAGGAAGTTTGTGAGTTATGACAATTACAGAGGGATTGTTCCTCTTTTTAAAAAGACTCTATAGGGGACTTTTAAGACAGGCTCCGGAGCAAGTGAAAGCCAAGTTAGAAAATCACAACCGGCGCCGGTTGTAACTAGAAGTCTTAGCAGACAAAGCTCTCAAATAATCAAAATCCAAAACTTCGCTGGCGAAGCTTCCCGTAAGGTTGATGTCTAGAGAATAAAAAGGACTTTCGAGACACGCTTAGTCGAAGGCGATTGCAGCCCAGCGCTATGGTAAATTTAGTGCAATTTTCGGATTTAAATTCGGACGTGATCCGAGTTTCTCCGGCGACGTCGCCGTTTTTAGAATCTAGGTTTAGCTTCTCTGGAGCCTGTCGCGAAAGTTCCTAATTACCCTCTAGGCGTTGGGGTTCTTCCACAAGTTTTTGAGTGATTGCAATAACTCACTACTTTCCGACATCGCTACATCGAGAATAAGTAGAAACTTTTAAGACACGCTCCCTAAAGCAATCCACATCGCTGTGATTCCACCGAAATTATACAGTCCTAGGAATAAAAATACTAAACCGACTTCCTTTACCCAACTCTGACCATACTTCTACCCGACCGCCGTGAGCAACGGCTACGTGCTTTACAATGGCAAGCCCTAAACCGGTACCGCCCACAGTGCGGGTTCTGGCTTTGTCGATTCGGTAAAAACGCTCAAATAATCGATCCAAATGTTTTTGTTGAATGCCGATGCCGTGATCAACAACATCAATACGGATTTCTTCGTTGTCGATAGAAACATCCACTTCAATTTGTGTATTGGTTTCACTGTATTTCAAAGCATTATCTATCAGATTTACAATGGCTTGCTCGAGTAAATGCGAGTTCATTTTAATCTCAATATTTTCTGGACAGCGAATGATAATCTCAATGCTTTGTTTTCTTGCCTTTTCAGAACAGATATCCACGGCGTTTTCTACCGAAGTTTTCACATCCTCAATAGTAAGAGCGATTTGATTGCTTTCAGCGTCTTTTTCGAGACGTGATAAAGCTAAGATATCTTCAATCAATGCTCCTAGACGTGTAGCATGACGATGAATGATTTCGATAAACTTTCGCATTTCAGTGGGATCAGTTACATTTGGATTTAGTAATGTTTCCGCAAAACCTTGAATCGAAGTTAGTGGAGTTCGTAATTCGTGGGATACATTGGTTACAAAATCACGCCGCTGCTTTTCGGCTAAAACAATTTCGGTAATATCATTGATAACGATAACCACACCGGTTTTTTCTTTATTGCCACGTTTTAGCGGACTACCGCGCAAACGCAAAGTGTGTTTCTTCTTATCAAATAATTTTACCTCTTGTTCATCGATTAAATCTTTTTCTAAGGCCTCTCTGATATAGGCAAGTACTTCTGGTTGATGAATTATATCCTCAAAACGGCGTTTGCGAGCCAAAGCTTTGTCAACTTTCAAAATTTTAGCAGCCGATTGGTTAATATGCTGGATGACATTATTTAGATCTACCGTAAGTACACCTTCAGTCATACTGGAAAATACAGCATCTAATTCTGATTTTTGCTCTAAAATCGTGTCGATACGTTTTTCAAGTTGCCCCGCCATAGCATTGATCGAAGATCCTAAGTTCTGCACTTCACTAGTAGTTGAGGATCTAAATATAAGGTGGGAACTAAAATCACCAGAAGCAATTTTTTCAGCGGTATTTTTTATTTCTTCTAAGGGGTTACTCATGCGACGAGAGATAAACCAACTCAACAGCCCAATTAAGACAGCGCAAATAATTCCACCTAAAGATAACTGCAAATAAATTTGTCTAAGGGTTTGATTAAGAGACGTGATCGGAACCCCTAGACGTAAAACCCCAATGACTTGCTCAGCGTCCTTGATCACCGTTGCTACATACAATAGGTCTTCATTTTGTAATGGACTCAACCTGGTGTTAATACCCAATTCAGATTTTAATGCGGCTACTATTTCAGGTTTTTCAACCTGTAACTCCATGCTGCTGGGATCTTGCTGGGAGTCAGCTAAAACTTTACCATCCGGTGCGATGATAGTGATTCGAGTATTGGATTCTTTTCCTAAGCGAACGGCAGCTTCTTGTAATTTAGAATAATATTTAATACTTAAATTATATAGAAACTGATCTTTTACTAACTCAGCTCTTGCCTGCAGATCATCAGAAATGCGGTCGTGATAAAACTTTTTAAAAGTGCTACCTGCCACAAAAATAAATACAAAGAGTAGCACCGCAGTGATTACTAAGTAAGAACCAAATAGTTGTACGAAGAGAGGACGAGCTTTCATCTATTCTTTAAACTTATAACCAACACCGCGAACAGTTTCGATGTAATCACCGACCACACCTAGTTTTTTGCGCAGACCTACCATTTGAAAGTCAATGGAGCGATCAGTAACCGCATAGTTTTCGCCGCGAATAGCATCCACAATTTGCCCACGAGTAAATACCCAACCCGGTCGCATCACTAAGAAATGTAGTATCTGAAATTCAGAATGGGTCAGGTCTATCCTTTGGCCACTGACCAAAACTTCATGACGACCTGGATGAATTTCTAATTCACGCATTTTAATAGAGGATACTTTATCTGGTACATGCTGACGATCTCGTCGAAACAAGGCCGATACGCGAGCATTTAAAATTTTCGGGCTAAATGGTTTTGGAATATAATCATCGGCGCCTATTTCAAGACCACGAACAATATCTTGCTCTTCACCTTTGGCGGTAAGCATGATGATGGGTAGAGACATTGTTGTCTTATTCGAGCGAATTTCTTTACAAATATCAAGGCCACTCATACCGGGAAGCATCAGATCTAACAGCAGTAAATCAGGCGGCGTTTCTAAAACGGCTTTTAAACCCACTTCACCTGATGGAAAGGTTTTTAATTCATAACCTTCAAGAGTTAAATTGAATCGCAAAAGTTCTGCAATATCTTCTTCATCTTCGATCACATAGATGATTTTTCTTTGCTTCATTTAATGGTTCTCCGTTTTAAAAAACTATAGATAGCCTTTGTTAGGCTATTATTAGGGATGATACTTTTTCCCATGTCTGCTTGTTTTTAAATCTAACCATCCTGAATTACGGGTTTTAATTCGTAAACTTACTTTGCAAAAAACGAAATACCGCACGTAAAGATTGGGTATCCGCTCCTTGAGGAGTGCCTGGCTTATTGTCATCACTCCAACAATAGGTATCAAAGTGCATCCATTTGTCGGCGGATTTCACAAACTCTTTTAAATATAAGGCGGCGGTGATCGCGCCAGCAAATCCTGAGCCTGAAGAATTGGCCATATCGGCGGGTCCACTTCGCAGCATACTTAAATAGGGCTTCCAAAGTGGTAGTCGCCACACAGGATCTTTGCATTGAAAACTCAATTCTTGCAGTTCGCTCGCCCAAGTGTCGTTGCCGGTAAAAAATCCTGGCATATCGGCGCCCAGCGCTACTCTGCAAGCCCCCGTTAAGGTGGCAAAATCCACAATCAAATCATGTTCTTCTTCGCAGGCAGCAGTAAGCGCATCACACAGTACCAATCTACCCTCAGCATCGGTATTATCGATTTCTACAAACTTGCCTTTGCGGGTTTTAATAATATCGCCTGGCACAAAGGCTTTATCAGAAATACGATTTTCTACCGCGGGTACCAAGACGCGAAAAGAAAATGGAAGTTTTTCTTCGCAAATCCATTTGGTTAATGCCAATGCAAGGGCTCCGCCTCCCATATCTTTTTTCATATTTCGCATACCCGCGCTAGGCTTGATATCGTAGCCGCCGGTATCGAAGCACACCGCTTTACCAATGATGGTTATTTTTTTAGGGCCGCTCCCACCTCGCAGTTCAATGAGTCGTGGAGCATTGTCGCTGCCTTTGCCAACCGCGTGAATGGTGGGATAGTTTTGTTTTAGTAAATCATCGCCTTCGATAATTTTACATTTTAGTCCATAATCAGCAGCCATTTGAGTAGCGATGTCAGCCAGTGTAGAAGGACGCAGTTCGTTGCTAGGTGAATTAATTAAATTTCTTGCAAACGTCACGGCCTTAAGTTCACTCTCTAATTGCTTAGATATTTCAGCGTTCACCACTAGATTGGTTGGAGCCTCTTCTTTTTTAGTGCTCTTAAAATTTTGAAATTGGTATTTGGCCAAACCCCAGCCTAAAGAAAACTCATCCGTCATTTCTTTATTGCTTAGATTGGCTAGCTTATAATCTTTGCCTTTAGGAACTACTGCAGACAGGTAAGCGCCTAAGCGAATCCAATTGCGCGGATCCTCTTCTAGACCTTGTGTTCCTACAACCACGGCGGCAAGCTTTCCTGTATCAGAATAAAGTAGTTGGTGGGTGAGTTTCGCGGCCTCAAAACCCGTTTCGCGAATCTGTAGCTGTAAATTTTCAGCGAGCTGCAAAGCGGGTAATTCTTTTTTAGAAACACAAAAAATATCAATGGCTTGGGATGAGTTGGCGATATACATTTTTTCTCCCTATAAGATTGGCTGAATTCAAAATATAAGGATTCTTTTGACTTGTCAGCTAAAGTGTTTCATAAGCACGGACGACTCGGGGTGCCTAATGGCTGAGATAAACCCGTATAACCTGATCTGGGTAATGCCAGCGGAGGAAAGTCAGATGCAGCAATATACCAATCTTAATTTTTTAGATTATTTTATTTTCTTTGTAATCCTTTTGATTACTTCATTGGCGGCTATTTATGCCTATCGAAGGCAGGCCAGTCACAAAGACAAGCTCAATGTTTTAGATTATATTTTAATGGGGCGCACCCTTACACTTCCGCTCTTTGTGGCCACACTGGTTGCCACTTGGTACGGCGGCATCCTTGGTGTAACCCGCATCGCCTACGAATCGGGAATCTATAATTTTGTAACTCAAGGCTTATTTTGGTATATCACGTACATCATCATGGCATTTTTCTTTGTTAAAAAAATTAGAGAACAAAATGTCATTACGCTCCCTGAACTGGTAGAGAGACTATTCGGAAAACGGGCCGCTCGCGTAGCCGCGGTATTTAATTTTATTAACGTGATTCCTGTGGCCTACACCATTAGTTTAGGAATCTTTTTGCAAGCTATGTTCGGCGGCAATCTCTACTACTACACGTGTGTAGGTACAGTCATTGCCATTATTTACTCTTCCCTTTCTGGTTTTAGATCCATTGTTTACTCTGAAGTGATCCAATTTGTGGTGATGTGTAGTTCTGTGGCTTTAGTTTTACTTGTTTCTATTTATACTTTCGGCGGCTGGAGCTATCTCACTGCCAATTTACCCCCATCGCATTTTTCATTTACCGGTGGGCACGGTATAGCTGCCACCGTGGTATGGGGATTTATTGCCCTGTCTACTCTTGTGGATCCTAATTTTTACCAACGAATTCTAGCGGCAAAAAATGCGGCGGTTGCAAGAAATGGGATTTTAATTTCTACAGTGATTTGGTGTCTATTTGATATTTGCACTACCTTCGGAGCTATGTATGCGAGAGCCCATATGCCAGGTTTGGATCCTAACCAAGCTTATATGATCTATGCTCTAGATTTACTCCCACATGGTTTGCGCGGATTCTTTTTAGCAGGTGTGCTTGCCACCATCTTATCTACTCTTGATTCTTATTTGTTTGTTGCCGGAAATACCATAGCCTACGATTTACTACCTCGCGTTCGTAGTAAAAAAACCATGCATACCTTAAGTTTGATTGCGGTAGGGGCCATGTCTTTCGCTCTTAGTTTTTTCTTTGAGGGAAATATCCGAGTGGCCTGGAAAACCATGGGATCTTACTTTGCTGGTTCGTTATTACTACCTATCTGTTATAGCTTATATTTTCCGAAGCGAATCTCTGAGAATGAATTTTTACTTCTTCTTTGCTTAGCGGTGGTATCGATTACAGGCTGGGAAATATGGGAGCGAACAGGTTTTTTAGCCGAGATCGATTCGCTTTATATTGCGATGGCTTCTCAGATTGTTGTAGGCAGCTTCTTTATAATTCGCAGAAAAAAGATGTAATTGCTGATTTTTAGGTTTAACTTTGGATATGTTCTACTCCGAATTACTTTTTCGAGCGATAGTTCTTTGGGGCCTAATCAAGGCCTCAAAATACCATTCCAATACGCCAAAAGTATGCGCTAGCATATGGGTTGTGGCGAGATTTTTTAGTGGCGTATTTCTCCACCAAGCATTTTGGCCCAATCTCATTCAGTGTATATTGGCATTCTTTTTTGCTTTGTGGTTTTTCGATTTGCTCCGTCGTTACAGTTTAGGTAGTTTGCACTGGATTGGAATTACAGTACTTGGTTTTGTTGTTTTGTGTGCTGCCCTTTAAAAAACTCTAGTTTTAGCAAAACTTCAACGTCGCCGTTTTCTGGTGGGATGAGTGGAGCTTTTGTGAAAAACTCACCTTCGCCAGAGCGTGTCTCGAAAGTCCTCTATGAGGTTTTTAAAAAGAGGGAAACCCTCTCTGTAATTGCTATAAACGAGTTTTCGAAGGACATCGCTACATTGAGAGTAAGTAAAGGTCAACCGAGTCACGCACAAACGAAGTAATGACGTCTTTCGAATATAGGTTACAACCGGCGCCGGGTGTAGTGTACTATCTGACAAAGTCCTCAAAGAACAATTAGGGACTTTCGAGACACGCTCCAGCGTAGTTGACGAGACACATTCCGAACAAAATAAAACGGCAACGCCGCCGCCGACTTGAAATTGCCCTTCCGCACGTCCGTTGGATTACTTGGGTTTGTGCAACGAATTTTTCTTCAACACCACATACATACTTAAATTCAAAACCCCTAAAATCAAAAAGATCTGGGGAATGGTCACCTGAAATTTCAATAAACCCATCACTAGCAGCGAACTTACCACCATAAATAAAGCATTTAATATATTATTTCCTGCAATGATTCTTGATAAGTGGGATGGCTCACTCCATTTCTGAATCAACGCATATAGTGGCACAATATAAATTCCGCCAGAGATGGCAAATAGGATCATAGATAGCAATATCAACACATTATTGCCCTCTTGCAAAAATTGAGAAATGGACAATAAATGAATTGGCATGGCAGGATCTTTCGGACTCAATACAAATAGTATCGCTGCAAAAACAGACATGCCAGCAAGACCCACTGGAACCAGTTTACCACTTACTTCACCCTTGGATAATTTTTCGCAGATAAGAGAGCCCACTCCAATACCAATAGAGAAACTGGCTAAAAATAAATTCACCACGTATTCATTGCCAAACAAATATTCTTTACCATAGGACGGAAATAAAGACAGGTAGCTAGCCCCAATAAACCAAAACCAGGAAATCCCAATAACGGCTAAATAGACTTGACGTTGCTCTTTGATAAATCCTAAGGCTTTAAATGTTTCCGAAAAAACATTGTAATTTACTTTTAAATTTTTAGCTTCGGAGGGAATATTTTGAATTTTTAGGGATGCCAACCAACCGAGTATGGCAAAACCCACAATGCCTGCTGACGCGAGCTCGACACCATAGGTGGGATGGGCAATAGAGGATCCGCCAAGAATAGTTCCTAGTAAAATAGCTAAAAAAGTTCCGGCGCCGATCAAGGCATTGCCCGCCATCAATTCATTCTCGGGTAAAATTTTAGGAAGAATCGAGTATTTCACCGGGCCAAAAATCGCAGAATGAAAACCCATTAAAAACAATACAAATAGTAAAAAATAAATTTGATCGGTGTAAAATCCGAATACACCTAACGACATGATGATGATTTCAAAAAACTTTATCCAGCGAATGAGTTTGGATTTTTCCATGCGGTCGGCAATCTGGCCGGCAGTAGCCGAAAATAAAAAGAACGGTAAAATAAAAATACCTGCGCTCAATGTAACAAGCATACTCACTGGTAAATCTACTTTGTCGGCCGCTTTAAAAGTAATAAGAATAACTAGGGCATTTTTAAAAAAATTATCATTGAAGGCGCCAAAAAATTGCGTCCAAAAAAATGGGTAGAACTTTTTTGCACCTAAGAGTTTGCTGGATTTCATGACCCTAGTGGTCCCGTCATATCCTCAGGCTTTACCAATCGATCAAAATCCGCAGCCGTCATTAATCCTAACTTTACCGCTTCTTCTTTCAATGTGGTTCCATTTTCGTAAGCTGTTTTTGCAATCTTCGCTGCATTGTCATAACCAATGTGAGGATTTAAAGCTGTTACAAGCATCAATGAATTGTCTAAATGTTTTTTGATCATGGGTAAATTGGGTTCAATACCGTCTACACAATGTTCGGTAAAACTCTCGCAAGCATCGGCAAGAAGACGCACTGAATTTAAAACGTTAAATACAATCACCGGTTTAAATACGTTCAATTCAAAATGTCCGTTAGAACCACCAACCGCTACTGCCATATCATTACCGATTACCTGCGCGCAGACCATTGTCATGGCTTCACACTGGGTCGGATTTACTTTTCCGGGCATGATTGAAGAGCCCGGTTCATTAGCGGGTAAAATCAATTCACCAAATCCTGAGCGAGGGCCACTACCAAGTAAGCGAATGTCGTTGGCAATTTTCATTAGTGAACAAGCTAAAACTTTTAGTGCGCCACTAACTTCTACTAAGGCATCGTGACTGGCTAAAGCCTCAAATTTATTCTCAGCCGTTACAAATGGAAGGTTAGTTTCTTTTGCAATTGTTGCCGCCGCTTTTACCGCAAAATCTTTATGGGTGTTAAGACCGGTACCCACAGCGGTGCCGCCCAGAGCTAATTCATATACATGGGGAAGAGTGGCTTTTACCCGTTTGATCCCATGGCGCATTTGTGTGGAGTAACCAGAGAACTCTTGCCCCAAGGTCAGCGGCGTTGCATCCATCAAATGGGTGCGACCAATTTTTATAATGGCCTTCATGGATTTAGATTTGTTTTCCAGCGAGGTGGCCAATTTATCTAACATTGGTAACAGGCGACGATTTAGCTCTGACGCCACAGCAATATGCATAGCTGTAGGAAAAGTATCATTGGAAGATTGTCCCATATTCACATCATCGTTAGGATGGATGGGATTTTTACTGCCGATCTTACCTCCCGAAATTTCAATGGCTCGGTTCGAGATGACCTCATTGGCATTCATATTTGTTTGTGTACCACTGCCCGTTTGCCAAACCACTAACGGAAAATGAGCATCAAGTTTTCCAGCGATCACTTCATCTGCCGCTTCGGCGATTAGCTTGACTTTTTTTTCATCTAGCAAATGTAAATCTTTATTGGTAAGTGCAGCTGATTTTTTTAAAATTCCTAGAGCTCGAATCATTTCCCGTGGAAAACGATCACCACCGATTTTAAAATTCTCAATGGATCGTTGGGTTTGTGCTCCCCAATACATATTTGCGGGAACTTGAATTTCACCCATGGTGTCTTTTTCGGTACGAAACGACATACAGCCTCCGATAGAAGTAGAAGGCCAGACTAGCTAGGTTTTGCTGGGCTTTCAAAATATTTGTATGATAAGGCTTTAACGCAAAGCTTCAGTTGGAACTCACAGAATAGGACGCCCATGTGATGGTGCGTCCGAAGAAGTAGCGATGTTACCTAGTAGTGAGTCGACCCATGCGTGCTCACTACCTACTCACAAAGTCATCTATTCACAAAGTAAAAACAACCAACCCACACTGGCCAGCATGGCCGACTTGCCCGTGGTTGCTGTGTATTTTAGTAGATTGATTCCATTGCCATCGTCTTGATAGTTTTTGCCAGAATAAACCATGTACTCAGATATTACTTGTTTCGGTAAAAGAATATCGCGAATGCCGTTTAGATCCGATGAATTACTCACAAATTCTTCGGCTGTAGGTTTGGTAGATTCATTCCAAACTTGTGTGGTGCCAATGTCACCTAGTTCCACTAAGTTTGGCTCTTCCCCATCTTCAGTCACTAGCATAGTAGCGTGCATCAAGAGTTCACCTGACTCATCTTTTTCGATGGTTAAGTCACCACTTACAACCACACCCTCATCTTCCATTTCTGGTAAAGATTTAAGTTTACAACTAAGAACGGCTTCGTTGGCTTGGGCTGTGACAGTAGCTAGTAATATAGATAATAGAATTGCGAATTTCATTTGTATCCCCCCCCGGTTACATAATTACAGGAAGATTACCTAGAGATTTTTGAATTGGCAATATAGGTTAGGCGTGCCTAGTAAGTAGCTTCGGGATTGTAACCACGGTTTTCAAGTTGCTCGACAATTTCTCGAATGGTGCCAATGGAAATTGGTTTGTTGTAGGCGTGCATAAGTGATTCCAATTGCTCGGGATTTCGAATTCCTATCAACGAGATATCTAAAAAATCTTTCCACTGCAACGAAAACCACAGCGCAAATTGCTGTAGAGTAAATTCACGCTCATCCAAAATGCCCTTGAGAGACTTTACAATTTCAAACTTCGGCGCTTTGTTTTGCGCTTTCCACCATAGCGCTCGTGACCTAGCATCATAGGAATCAAATTTACGATTCGCATCCACCCGGCCGGTTAAAATTCCTCTGTCAAAAGTTCCGTAGCCCATACGAAAGATGGTACCGGCTTTACCAAATCCACCCATGCGCCAGTAGGATTCATTCCAAGAAAATAAATTCCAATTGTCCTGTAAAGCATCGATACGGCAGATCTCTGAGGCTTTTTTAAAATCTTCTTCATTGGTATTACATAGTCCAATAAATCTGATTTTACCTTGCGCTTTGGCTTTAACTAAAACTTCCATGGCTGGGCGAATATCATGACGTTCATCAGGCCAATGAATCATATATAAATCGATATAGTCGGATTGCAAATCGGTTAAACTCTGGGCGAGCATTCTAGAGATAACTTCAGGATCATTGTTCTTATCCACTCGCTTATTCGCGTCCCAGGTCACTCCACCTTTAGAGACGACAAAAATATTCTCTCGTCTGTGACCAAATGTTTTGCCTACGCGCTTCTCAGCCATGCCAAAACCGTAAATGGGAGCTGTGTCAAACAGCCGAACTCCGTTATCGTAAGACAATTCTAATAGTGCAATGGCATCTTTTTCACTAATGGCACCAAAACCATAACCACCACCTTCGCCACTAATCGAGGCGGCACCAAAACCAATAGGAAAATCAGGAAAACCCATCATAATATCTAAATAACATGGCTGAGTAATAATTAGCACTTAAATTCTTTTGGTTTTTACGTTATAGAGCTGCTATGCAAGTCCTATGTTTTGCTCACAGATTAGAGGCCATTCGCTTTTTTGATACTGAACCCTGTCAAAATCTGAGTGCCAATTTATTTCAGTTTAAAAATTTTTATATTTTGCTCACCGGGGAAGGATTGCAATCAGCCACCGAAACCCTCGTTGCATTTTTAGCTACCCATCCCGAGGTATCCACTGTTGTTAACCTTGGAGTGGCAGCAGGAAATCCTCAAGTTTTAAAACTAGGATCTGTTTACTCCATTCGAACTTTGTACCGACAAAAATCAACCACCCAAATGGCCTTCACTTCATTCACTACCAATGACGCTACTGCATTCACCGATCTAGTTAGTTGTGAAGATCGTATTCATTCGACCGCTGACGCCGCCGCTTTATTTATCTATGCTGCAAGCCTTGACCGCGAAGCTTGGGCCTTGGCGTCTGCCTGCAAACGATTCAAAAAAGATTTCTATTGTTTTAAATATATCAGCGACGATGCTACCAAAGAAGCTTGCTCACAAATTAAAGAGATCGCGTCTTCTATCTCTGAGGCGCTATTGCAAAAATACTTATCATTTGCGCCGTCTCACCGATCACTAGCAAAATTTGAGTTGCCGGTTGGCTATCACTTTACCTTTACGCAAAAAGCTGAGTTCGAAAAATTACTTCCCAAAGTTGCCAGTAAAGAAGCCAAATCAGTTAGCGATATTTTAGGCTCCCTTCCCACGTTTACCGCTAGTAAACCTAAAGACTTAAGTAAATTACTGCTGGCCCATTTGCACGAGCGGCTAGATCCTTTTACCTATAAAATTCGAGGGCGGCTAGATGCTACCATTGCAACTTGTAACCAAGATGATGTTAAAATCACTTACGACCGCAGCTTAGAATCAGACGCGGTTGAAATCCTAATGCGGGTCAATGACGCTAAAGATCTAGAACAAAAAATGAAACACGTAACAGCCATTCCGTTTGAAAAGATCGCTCGCTTATTACGGGGCGAAAATGTGGAGTAAGATACTTATCGAAGAAAAGCTTCGCGGTCACTCCCGGGTAGAGAAGATCCTTACCACGTTTCATAAACAGCCGGTGGAATACATTGCGTCTTACGAAGATCATTTTCAAAAAGTCAAAAAACCCTACTTACAAAAAAGAGATTCTTTACAATTATTTTTAGCCGAAAAGAAAGGGAGTTTAGTCAAATTAACTCCCGATGCTTACGGTGTGGGAAGTGAGCCGCACTATTATTTCATTCATGCCTACAATTGCATTTACGAATGCCAGTATTGCTATTTGCAGGGCTATTTTCAATCCCCCGATATCGTTTTATTTATCAATCACGAGGAAATCATCCAAGAAATAAAATCCATCTATGATACGTCAGCGGGTGGAGTTTGGTTTCATGCCGGTGAATTTAGTGATTCATTGGCACTCAGTCATATCACCGACGAATGGGGACTGTATTGGAAAGCGTTTCAACAAATGCCCCGGGCTTTTTTGGAACTTAGAACCAAATCAGCAAATATCAAAGCCATTGAAAATTTAGAACCACTAGAAAATATTATTGTGAGCTTTTCACTGTCACCTGAAGTGGCGGTAAAAAATTATGATACAAAGACTGCTCCCCTAAAAGCTAGATTGCGAGCGATGCAAAAATTAGCGGACCTGGGATTTAAACTCGCCGTGCATCTGGATCCGATCATTGCTACGGATACAGTGGTTTCTGAGTATAAAGCTTTGTGTGAACAAATGCTTCTGCATTTTAAACCACAACAAATTTCATATATATCTTTAGGTGTGGTTAGATTTACTAAGGATGTGTATCACCAAGTGCAAAATAACTATCCGGAGTCGCAGCTCCTCAGCGGACCTTTTTACACTTCTTTTGACAATAAGGTGAGATACCCGCGCCCTCTCAGATTACATCTATTGCGGGCGATCGAAGAAAATTTACTACAAAGTGGTTTCACCAAACAGCAGATCTACCTTTGCATGGAAAGAGAATGAAGCTTGCGCACGCGCTCAATCACCGGCGGATGGGTGTATTCAAAAAATACTTTTAATGGATGAGGATTTAAATTGGATAAACTGTCCACACTTAATTTTTTTAAAGCATCCGCCAAAGCATCGGGATATCCAAAGGTTTTAACCGCGTATGCATCGGCTTCAAATTCGTATTTACGGCTCATATGTAGTGATACTAAAGATGTCAAATCTGAAATTGGACTATAAATAAGGCTAAAGAAAATCAAACTGGCATAGACCGAGATATGCTCCATATGAAAGGCATTGAAAACACTTTCGTTTTTCATAAATAGTCCCAGCAAGAAAAACATAATCCCACTAGAAACAATGGATACAAACAGATGACGATGGATATGCTTCATCTTAAAATGGCCAATCTCATGGGCAAGTACAGCCACCAGTTCAGTGATACTATGTTTTGAAATCAAGGTATCAAACAATACCACTCGTCGTAATTTTCCAAACCCAGTAAAAAACGCATTGGCCTTGGAGGAGCGCTTAGACCCATCCATCGAAAAAATACCCTGCAGTTCAAAATTTTGTTTTTTGGCATATTCGCTAATGGCTGATTTTAATTCCCCATCTGGCAGAGGAATGAATTTATTAAATAGCGGCATAATCACCACCGGCGCCACAAAGGTTACAAATATCTGAAATGCCACCACGGCGATCCAACAAAATAACCAAGCGTTAGCACCACTGGATTCAAAGAACCAAAGAATCAAAGCTAGTAGAGAGCCTCCAAATACCCCTCCAAGCACTAAAGCTAAAACCTGATCCTTCACAAACGTACCAATACTCTGTTTATTAAATCCAAATTTTTCTTCAATAACAAAAGTATGATAATAAGAAAACGGCAGTGACAGCAGCATTGACACCAAAACAAATACACCAATGAACAATAAACCTTGTAAAATGGGTTGTTCTGTTTGCATTCGCACCCAATTGTCGAGCAAAGGAAAACCATCAAGTGCTAAGAAGGCTAGTAGCAAGAGCATCGAAAATGTTGACTGTAGTAAGCCAAATTTAGTATTGGTTTTTAAATAATCTTGTGACTTCTGGTATTTTTCAGGATTGTAAAGTCCAACAAAATCCGGGGGAATCACTGTGGATAGCCGCCGTAAATTTAAAGTTTCTACTACCACTTCCAAAACATAAGAAAACACAATGATCGCAATCACAATATAAAACATTTAATCCTCACTTATCGCTTCTACCAGCATATGATTTTGTACGTAAAACTGCATTTCATCAAGGGGCACTTTGATATCGGCTAAGTAAAACTGGCTTTTATACGACTTGAGTAGGATTTCTCCCACATCAGGCTCGAAAGGATAGCTTAAAATTTCGCCAGCGGTATCTTTAAATAGTAAAAAGTAAGAAAACTCAATACCCAGTTGTTGATCTATGCTTTCGGTCCCCTTGTAAATTCTAACTCTGTCGCTCCACTGGTATTTCTTAGTTAAGTCCTTAGTGCTATAATCTTTGATAAAAAAACTTTGGGGCTGATTCACAAAACTTTCGATTTGCAAAATATCTTCGCTAAAATATTTTTGCAGTCTAAAACCCAAAAAATCCCGATGGCTAGTATCTTGCTGCAAAAAATTCTGTATTTCTACGTCACTTAGCTGCTGCATAGAAATTGGTATCAAGGATTCGATGCCGTCTTTAACCTGCTGATGGTGATAGCCATAGTTTGGATGTAAGTTGTAACCCACACCAAAAAATTCTTCGACGGTGGGCAAATGAAACTCTTCACTGAGTTCTGCATAGGCAGCTGCAAACCCCGAAATATCTTTGGTTGTCATATAGGTCGACAAGTGATCTAAAAATTGCGGTTGCAGAGTCTCTTCCATATTTTCTGAAAGCTCTAAGGCTCTAAACCCCACATCTAAACTCATCCAGTCCATCCTAGTTAATCCATAATTAGATAGGGGGATCTCTTCCATAATGGCTTTTGCCACGAGTCGTATGCGCTGCAAGAAAGTTTCTATAGTGCTACAGTAAATTTGCGGCGGAACCATATGCTCCATGTATTCTTGGTAGGTCACTGAATTCATTCGAGGATATTGTGATAAAGAGTAATAATAGGCATCGTCGGCTAGATCTAACCCCATAAATGGAGCGGTAACCAATCGATTACTTTTCATCGACGCTTCAATGGCTTGTAGCTGGGTATTTAAAAAGTTCCAACCCGCTCTTACTAAATCTTGTCTTTTGTTTGGCGTGGTATTTGAGAACCTCTCGCAGGCCGCGCAAAAAGTCATGGGAGAAATACTAAAGTCTTTATGGCTACTGCATTTTTGGCAGTCTATTTCATCCCAAAAATAGTAAACCGTAACAGGTAGCACTTCAGCGGCCCATGCCGCTAAGGTATGGAACAAAAGATCTCCGTCCTTTTTCCAAGCATAGCCAACTAATTTGTGACAAAGTTCGTGAGCACCCCATTTTGACGACTGCCCAGGATGAAAGTTACAGACCACGGAATCGTGTCGAAAGGATTGGTATTTTAATTCTGATAAGACTCCATTTTTCCAATGCACTTCGCCCTGAGAGTGACGATCCCGCTCAGAGATCCAAGACTCTGGAACCGGAATTGGCCATCGATATTCATAGTGGGCAAAAATAAGTTGGTTATCACCAGCTAAAGAAAAAATTCGTTTGGCCACAGTCGAGCGATGATAATCTCTTGGGTCTGCCCCCATACTTCTAATTTCTGCATCTTTCATGCTCGCAATCTAAACTCGAATTTCTAGATATGCAAGTCCTGTACTTTTGTCCAATATAGAGATTTTTCATGAATTGTTACCCAGAAGCGGTAAAATACTAACATGGCGAAAATCTTGATAAAATTAGGCTCTTCTTCAATCACTGATGCTAGTGGTATTGATCTTGGTAAATTAAAGCATATTTTGTCTGATATTGTACGTCTTCAGCAACAACACCACCAGATTATCATTGTTAGTTCAGGGGCGATTGCTACCGGCAAGCATTTTGTAAAAGGCTACAATAAGACTTTGATTCATTCTCAGCAAGCAGCCTCTTCTATTGGGCAACCACTACTGATGAAAGAGTATATTGAATTTTTCGCCACCCATCAGCTCACTTGTGCTCAAGTACTGCTGACCCATGAAGATTTTAAACGTCGTGTGTCTTACTTCAACTGTCAAAAAACGCTACTGCATTTGCTTGAAAATAATATTATCCCTGTAATCAATGAAAATGATGCTGTCAGTTTTGCCGAAATTACCTTAGGCGATAACGATCAACTTGCTGGCTACTTGGCTTTAATGCTTGCTGTAGATACCTGTTTATTTTTAACCGAAGCCGATGGCCTATTAGATGTAAACAAAAAAACTATCTCTGAAATTTCTAGTGAAGAAAATTTTTCCTTCATTCGTTATCATAAAAAAACAGCAGCAGGAAGCGGTGGCATTCAAAATAAACTAGAGGCCATTAGAAAGATTACTGATGCTGGTATCAGCGTGTTTTTAGGAAGTTATAAATCTCCGGAACCACTCGGGCGCCTTCTAAACAAAAAAAGTGGAAGCCATTTCTTACCAGTCAGTGAAAAGAAAACTCACCGCCGGCAAAAGATCCGTAGTAGTGCAAAGGTGGGAGCATTTATCAAAGTGGATGACGGCGCCGCTCGAGCTCTTAGTAAAAATGCATCGCTCTTGCCTTCTGGCATTAGTCAAGTGGTTGGCACCTTTCATCGCGGCGACAGCGTCGCTATTCGTCATCAAAAATCAGTTGTTGCTTACGGCGAGGTTGAATACTCTAGTAAAGAAGTTCTGAAAATAAAAGGAAAAAAATCATGTGAAATTGCATCTGCTCTGGGCTATCATTTAACAGATGTGATTATTCATAAAGACAATTTGGTATTGGTGAAAAAATGAGTATATTGAAAAGAGCCGAAGCCGCTAAAAAAAGTAGTATTGAATTACTAACCTCAACCGCAGAAGACCGTAGATCGGCTTTGATTGCCATCGCTGAAGGCATACGTTTACAAAGCGATGTCATCCTTGCTCTCAATCAAAAAGATATGATTGCTGCCGAGAAATCCAAATTATCAGCGGCCTTAAAAGATCGCCTCCTACTCACTAAAGAGCGAGTAGAAAAAATGGCTAGATCTGTTGAAGAAATAGCTAACCAAGATGAAGTTGTATTTCAAATCATTGAAGAGAAAAAACGAAAGGACGGTTTGATAATTAAAAAGCAAACCATCCCCATCGGCGTTATCGGAATCATTTTTGAAAGTAGACCCAATGTCGTTATCGATTGCGCTGCTCTTTGTATTAAGTCCGCCAATGCTGCATTGTTAAAAGGTGGCAAAGAAGCTAACCATACCAATCAAATCCTGATGCAGATTGTACGTGAAGCCATTCGGAGTTTTTTACCGGTGAATACTGTGCAACTACTTAGTAACAAAGAAGAAGCGCAAGAAATGTTAACTTTAAAAGGTTTGGTGGATGTGATTATTCCTCGCGGCGGCGAAGGTTTGATCAATTACGTAATGGACCATTCTAAAATTCCAGTCATCGCCCACTATAAAGGTTTATGCCATTTATTTATTGATAGTTCGGCCGATCTAGATAAAGCCTACGAAATTATCATCAATGCGAAGTGCCAACGCCCTGGTGTGTGCAATGCCATTGAAACCTTAATACTTCACAAAGATCTCACCGATGATTTCTTAACCAAACTACACAACGGATTGTCAGCCAATGGAGTAGAGATGCGAGTCAGTCCCTCTATTCGAAAATGGTTTCCTACATCATTACCAGTGCATCCAGATGATTGGTCCACTGAGTATCTAGATAAAATCATTTCTATTATACAGGTAAAAGATGTACATGAAGCCATAGCCCATATTCAAACCTTTGGTACTCGTCACACCGAAGCTATTTGTAGTGATCATGATAAAAATATAGAGTTATTTTTAAATTCAGTGGATGCCTCTTGTATTGCCATCAATGCCTCTACTCGATTCAATGATGGTGGTGAATTAGGATTAGGGGCTGAAATAGGAATTTCTACTACCAAACTGCATGCCTATGGTCCGATGGGCGCACGTGAGCTTACCACTTCACGTTTTGTAGTTGTTGGCAATGGTCATATACGTAAATAGCCCCAGCTATCATTTGTGAAGTGATAGAGCTAAGCTCTTGCACTCGAATCTAATTTTAGCTACGCTTAAAAGCGGTTAGCATTTGATTTATAGTAAAAAAGGATACCAAATGGACAAAACAATTCGAATTGATCAAAGCGTCGCCATTCTCGTAGATGGTAATAATATTGAAATCAGTATCCATGAAGTCACAAAAAATGATGCCGCGATGTTGAACTTTGATACCTTAATTCCGAGATTACTAGATAACCGATCGTTAAATCGCTTAGTGTATTTTCGTGAAGGAAAACACATCTCTAATAAGCTAGCTGAAAGACTGCATAACCTTTTTCACGGTTCCGTGGTACCTTGCCATAAATCAGCAGATATTCCCCTGACTATCAAAGCTATGCAGCTCGCCAATAAAATCGATACCATTATTATTATGTCTGGTGATTCAGACTATGTTGAATTGGTTAGGCATTTAAAATTCGAAGGGGTCCGAGTAGAAATCGCCGCCGTCGAAGCTACCACTGCTGCCATTTTACGAGAAGCAGCCGATTACTTTCATGCTCTGAGCGATGAAGATTGGTTTATCTACACCAACAAGCAGCGTGGTGGTGGCGGCAGAAAGCGCTAGCCTTAGACGCTTTTAACGACAAAGCATTTTTTGGATTCGCTCTAGTTTTTCATAGAGCGGCTGCCAATTGTCTCTCATATCAATCTCGGACCAAATCCTCTCGATCTCATCAATGTATAAATTTTCTGCTGACGCATTAGTAAAATAAGGATCCTTTGATTTTTGCGGATTCAGAATTTTAAAATTCTTTAGTATAGTATAAAATTCAGTAAATGCTTTCGACTTATAAAATTCTTTTCTCGACCCCGTTAAGGCTTTAAACCCGCGGTCCTCGTAAGAGAACCAATCAAAAAAGAAATCTTCAAATGGACATTTTGATTGTTCTAAGAAATTGAACGCTGCCGAAAACAATTTGTTGTTTTCAGTGGGATTGGCCGGCTCCAGATTAAGCCTCTGCAAAAAGTAAGTGATCAAGTAGTCTGAAAACTGTTTGGAGTAACCAGCAATTCCTACCAGTAAATCTTCTCGCTCTAAATCTAGAATGGTAAAACTTAAAAGCAATTGCTGTAAGTTCCAATAAATAATTTGCGGTTGTTTACCATAGGCATAGAGTTTTTCTTGATCAAAATAGGCGGCAGTAAACAGCGGATCATAGTGGGGCAAAAATCGATAGGGACCGTAATCAAAACTTTCGCCGCTGATATTAATATTATCGGTATTTAAAACTCCATGTACAAAACCTGCCATCATCCACTCAGCGCAAGTCTTTGCACACTGCTGAGAAACCAACGATAAAAATAGCAGAACATCTGCTTTTACCTCATTGGTAATCGCTGCTTGCGGATAGTAGGTAGCCAAAGAATAATATAAAAGCTTTTTTAGGTTCTCGGGTTCATTTAAATAAGCCAAGCGCTGAAAGGTACCAATACGTATATGTCCATGACTTAAGCGAACAAGGACTGCCGATCTAGTTGGTGAAGGTTCATCATTTCGCTCTAGGTTTTCGCCGGTTTCAATGACAGAAAAGGTTTTTGAAGTGTTCACCTGTTGTGCTTCTAAATAGGTGGTGGCTAAGAGTTCTCGCACCGCCCCCTTCAAAGTCAACCTACCATCACCTCGTCTTGAATAGGGTGTGGTGCCACTTCCTTTTGTGCCCAGATCATATAGCTTTCCTAATATATTTAACTGGGCGAATAAGAAACCGCGTCCATCGCCAAGATTAGGATTGTAGGTCATAAACTGATGGCCATGATAGCGTAGAGCCAATGGCTTTGATAAATTATTAGCTAACGGCTGAAACTTGCCAAAAGTCTTCACCCAATCTGCCTCTGGCATTTCGAGATTCATTCGGGCAGCCCATTTTTTATTTTGATAGCGAACAATGGTTTGTGGAAACTGGGCAGCCTCTACTACATCAAAGAAATCTTTACCTAAAGATAAAATCGGAGGCGAGGTTGCCATATTAGTCTTTAATAATTAAGTGATCGGTTACTTCATTTTGATCATCCGTCTGACGAGGAAAATGTTGAGCCAAAATACCACCACATTTATCAATAGCCTGGATAAATGCCTTTTCCATTTCACGGTTTTTACTGCCTACAATCAAAATTTGGCAAATCTCTTCCCAAGTTGTAGGAGGTAATTTGTCAGCAATAGCCTTATCGGCAAGTACCACGGCTCGTCTCTCAAGGAGAGAAACAAACAATAGAATGCCGGTTGCTCCCACAGTTTTCTGCAGGCCTGCTTCATAAAACTCTACTTCAGCCCGCAAACCCACCTGATAGGCTTGATCACTGGGCCGAGTAAAAAGCCGCTTTACAAAATTGCAGCGCGGTAAGATGTATGTGGCCGCACCGATCACGGCCATATCTAGAATATACCAAAGATAATAATAATCTGAAGTTGTGTGATTTGGGTTTAAAATCGTAAGAATCAAAATAACAATCATGGTAAGACAAGCCACAACAAGTGGTACATGGCCTGTAGCTGAAGATTGCTTTACAATCATAGGAATGATTTCACCCGAGGTTTTAGCTTCTGCATTTCGGATCGATTGCAAAATTCCCTCTAAATTTTCTTTACGAATATAGGTATTCGCCCACATAGGAATTTCCATTACCAACCTCCCGAGGCGCCGCCGCCACTAAAGCCGCCACCGCCACCGCTGAATCCACCACTACTAAAACCGCCACCACCTCGGCCACCAAAGCCGCCGCCGCCGTAACCGCCGCGACCAAAACCTCGACGTCCCATAGTTCCACCAGGTCCGCTGGTAGAAGAGATAATTAAAATCACAAAAAACAATAAGAAAAATAATAAGGTGGGAAGATTACTTAAATGTTTACGAGGCGGCGACCAATTTTGTTTTAAAGAAAAAATCGGCTCTACATCGATATTTGGATTGGCTACTTGGGCAATTTGAAAAGCACCGACCAAAATTCCTTCTGAAATATTTCCAGAACGAAATAGGGGTGTCATACTCTCATCAATGATTCGCTTTGAATAAGAATCGGTTAAGTCCCCTTCGGCTCCTTGGCCCACTTCGATACGAATCTTTTTTTCGTCTTTAGCAATGAAAAGCAAAATTCCATTGTCTTTAGCTTTACCACCCAGCTGCCACTTGTCGACGACTTGAATGGAGGCCTGCTCAATGGCTAGACCATGCAAGCTAGTAACTGTTAACACCGCAATTTGCGTGCCCCCAGCTTCTTGTAGTTTTCGTAATGCTTGATTCAGTTGTGCCTGTACGTCTGAGGATATAATTCCAGCGTAATCGTTAACTGGATCATGTAGCTCTGGCACAGAAAACGTCTGTGCCGACGCTACCGAAAACGAAATAAAAAAGAAAAATCCAATGAGCCTTTGTAACATTAAAAATTAACCGCCGGTGCTTTGTCGACTTTCTCGCTAGCATCTACTGTCCATTGCGGCATCTTTTCATGTTTGTAGAACAAACTATTAGTCCAACTTTGTGGCGGTACGGTCACTAGGTTATTAAAACCTTGGATCGAAGCAATGTAGCGATTACGAGCCACAGCAATTCGGTTCTCTGTTCCTTCGAGTTGGGCTTGTAATTCTCTAAAATTGCGATCGGCTTTTAAATCAGGATATTTTTCAACAACTACCATCAGCTTCGACAACGCTTGAGACAAATCACCTTGCGCCCGTTGAAAATTCTTGATTTGATCGGCATTTAGTTTGCTTGCATCAATGGATGTATTGGTTGCATTGGCACGAGCTTGCACGACAGCTTCTAAGGTTTCACTTTCATGTTTAGCATAGCCCTTCACCGTATTTACTAAACTTGGAATTAGATCGGCCCGACGCTTGTATTGGTTGGTAACTTCGGCCAATGAAGCATCCACTTCATTTTTCGATTGTGGAATGGACTGCACACCACAACCTAAAGTGGATAACATAATAACGACTAATAGACTTTGAATCACAAAACGCATGTTCACATCTCCTTATGATATGGAGCGGGCACTCTAACAAAAAAATGGCAGCGAATCTAGGGGCTGCTGATAATTTATATTCTAGACTTATACACAGCGATTTTTGAGTGCCTGAGACGGATCTACGAAGCGCTAGCAGCGCTTTAACGCGAGGAGAGCCAACGAAAGGCAGAATATAAATTATCAGCAGCCCCCAGCATGGTCATAATAGCTAAGCCTAAAATCCCCAATATATGCTTATGTCTACCCTAGCGCTTCTTTTATTGTATTTTTGCCATTGCTTAGCATGTCTTAACTTCTTTGCACAGCTGTAATAAATGCCATATTACACACTCATCCCATTGTAGAAAGATTACGATCCCGAGAGTTTTCGAGCTTCTTCTACGGTTTCGGCAGTATATAAATAGCAAGGGATTTGGGGATGATATTATTTTTATTTTATTGGGGACTCAGTTTTGCCGCACGCATTTCATTAGATACTCACGTGCATTATCAGACCAAGGGGAATTTGGAACCGATGACCTACCGGGCCCGTGCTGTCACTCCCCAGGAGAGTAGGCAGCATTTTGAATCGGTAGCTAATCAACCCAACCTAGAACGATTTTTTCTATTGTCAGAAGCTTATCTGGAATCCGATCTAGCAGCGGCAAAACAAAGAAATATTGATATTTTAGCGGTATCTAAAAATTCAGCCAAAGCCATACCGGTTTGTGGCATCTCGGTAAAATACGATTTTTACCAAGAGGTTTTGCAACATTGCTTATCATTAGAGTTACGGGGTTTAAAAATACATTTAGGCAATGAACAAGCTCTACTAGATGGTATGGTGTTGAGCCGGATTATTGATATAGCCATTCATCTGCCCACGCAGCAAAAAACATTTATTCTAACTCATTTTTATTACTCCACTACTGATGAGAATAAAAATGTAGAACAAACTCAAAACTTAATAGCACTAAGCCAAAAATTTCCAAATATCCAATTCATCATTGCCCATGCTGGTACTGGCAATCCAAAAATGATTGAAGATATTGCTACTTTTTATCAGCAAAATCCTTCGATGTTAAAAAATATTTACCTAGAAACATCTACGTTATTTGATTCTTTTCACAAAGTGAATAACGAATTCATAACCTATGAAGGCTACAGTCTGAAGTACTACCGAGAATTGTTTTACAACTTTGGTTTAGATCGAGTGCTATATGGAAGTGATACATTTGTTACCAATCCTGTCAATCAGCGTGAAATCGATTTTCTTACCAACAGCGGTTTCACAACCTATGAGCAGGATCAAATTCTTTATTACAATGGCATAAAATTCTTAGCCAGTTTAGCTCTCTAAATTTCTTTCTAGAGTCGCCACAAAAAAACCGTCGAAGCCTTCTACGTTGGGCAGAAATGTTTTTTTTGTGAGTAGTTTGAATCCCGTATTGGCCGCCAAAAATGCATCCACTTGTTTGTCATTTTCAGAGGGCAAAATGCTACAGGTCGAATAGATCAAGCGTCCACCGGCCTTGGTCATCGAAGAATATCTAGATAAAATTTCTTTTTGCAGTCCAAGCGTTTCTAGGTATTCTTCTTTGGTGAGTTTCCATTTAGTATCTGGATTGCGCTTGAGTACGCCAATACCACTACATGGAACATCTAGTACAACCACGTCAGCTGTTTTCTCAAGGCGTTTGATCACCTTGGTACTGTCGATCAATTTGGTTTCGATAATATTGGCCCCAGCCCGCCTAGCGCGAAGTTTTAATTGCTCTAATTTTTTATCATGCACATCCAAAGAAATAATCTTCCCTTTGTTTTGCATGAGGCTTGCCATGTGTAGACTTTTTCCACCCGCTCCGGCGCAGGCATCAATCACTCGCATGCCTGGCTTTACCGCTGCCGCATAGGCTACCGATTGTGAAGCTACGTCTTGGATTTCAAAGCCACCTTCTTTAAAGGTTTTGGTGCGAAATACATTCTTTTTTGACGGCACAATCATGGCATCTAGGGCGCCCTCGACCGGCAGCACGTCGATTTCTTCGGCGGTAAGATCGCGAATGGCTTTGTCGCGGTTCATTTTTAATAAATTTACACGAAGATACAGTTTAGCCCGTTGGTTGAGGGCTGGAATAATATCATCCCAAGCCGCTCCTAACTCGCTAACTGCCAATTCATCCATCCAATCTGGTAGGGATTCTTTTTCGGCACGAGTCATCTTTTGGTGCATATTGGTTTTAATAGCATTGATATGGGTTTTCATAAATTTGGTGGATTCTTTTTTGTTAAGCCACCACCACACACCGAATAGATTTTCTAAAACCTCAGGGTCATCTGTAATTTCTTCGCCGGATACCAGCCACAAATAGCGCCAATGGCGAACCATTTCGTATACGGCCTCGGCTACGAATTTGCGATCTCTAGCGCCCCATTTGCGGTTGGCCTTAAAGATTCTTTCGATCACCTTATCAGCGTAATAGCCATCCCAAAAAATACTCGTGAGAGCTTCTGTGATAGCACCTACTAAATGTCCATGAATTTTTTGTGTTGTCATTTGTTTTTTAAAACTCGAATACTGTACCAAGCGCTACATATGTACCTGAGAATTGTCCTTTACTAGTTAAGAAAAAATGATTGTCAATCCCCACCTCTAGCATAATCCCCAGCGTATCAAAAACATTAAAAAATCTTGTGCCCAATAAAATGGTGTAATCGAATGACAATGAACTCTCATCATCCACTTGATCCAGAAAAATTCCCAGCCCAACCCCCGCTCCAAAATACAGAGGAAATTTGGCTCTTGCATCTGGAAATGTAATGATCGGCATCAGTGACAATTTAGAAGTATTGTTATTATTGATCTCTACCCCTTGCCACGCCACTCGCACCAACATGTCCGTAGAATTTACCCACTCACCCATTCTGTAGGTAACAGCGGTAGTGAATGTGCCTTCATTGTCCTTGTCTTTGGCGCCCCAATGATGAATCTGAGAATCTACGTAAGGTCCGATGTGTAGAGCTAAGTAATGACTATCACCACCACCTCTAAAACCACCGCTATCGTCATCACTAACCGGGCCTTCTACTTCTTTCACCATATATTTATCGGCGGCCTTTTTTCCAGTAGGAATTTGACCACTTTTGCCACTTACCGGGCGACCCTTTTCATCCACTTCGGTACGTTGCCCATAAGCGTTTAGAGTTACTAAAATACAAATTGCTGCTGATAGAATATAGTTTTTCACATTTACCTCGAAAGTCTTGACCTCTAGTTAATTAGACACTAGTTTACCCCTAAATAAACACTAAATGCGGTACACAAGTCAATGAAATGCCCTAAATGTGGAAATTTAGATAACAAAGTGCTCGATACTCGGATGCAACCCGAAGGTGATATTATTCGTAGGCGCCGTGAATGCCTACAATGTGAGTATAGATTCACAACGCAAGAAACTCTGCTACGGGTTTTTCCCATGGTAGTGAAAAAAGATAATCGCAAAGAATCATTTAGCAAATTAAAAATTCTGTCTGGCATTCAAGCTGCCTGTCAAAAACGCCCCATTAGTTTAGCAATGATGGAGCAAATGGTAGAGCGAATTGTGAAGCGCGTGCTAGACAATCCACAAAAAGAATTAACCTCTGATGAATTGGGTCGCTTAGTGATGGCTGAATTAAAAACCACGGATGATGTGGCCTTTGTTAGATTCGCCAGTGTGTATAGAAATTTTCAAGACATTAAAGAGTTCATTGATACGCTTAAAAAAGATGAGAAGACCGCAAAAAGTCCTCATGCTGGTTCAAATTTAGAAATTACGCAATAGTTGGTGTTATGGGTGTCCGAAGACGATCTCGCGAATTAGCGGTTCAAATTCTATTTCAAGAAGAGTTCCATTCAGATTTGAATGTAGAGCAATCCGTGGCGCTATACCGAGAAAGTTTTGATACCTCACCCGAAGTTTGGGAATATGCTAAAGTTCTAGTGCAAGGAATAAAAAGTAAACGTGAAGAATTAGATGCTGCCATTCAATCCTACAGCAGCAATTGGCGCTTGGATCGAATGAGTCATGTGGACCGCAATATTTTGCGCGTCGCTTGTTATGAATTACGTTTCTTAGACAGAGAAATTCCAACCAATGTGGTGATTAACGAAGCCATTGAAATTGGAAAAAAGTTTTCTTCCGAAGATTCCGCCAGTTTTTTAAATGCCATACTGGACAATATGTCAAAAGCCACTTAGGCTTTATCCATGGCTACAGAACAATTAATTGGAAATTTAGTTTACAGCGAGGGCTCCCATCTGTGGGTGATTCCTGATAAGACCACCAGCAATTGGTCACAAACTCTAGACTGGTATTTAAATTTTCAAATCGCTAAGGCCCACTCTTTCAAACGCCCTGAAATCTGTGATCAACTCCAAGAAATTTTGCAAGACGAGGAAATCGAAAATATTGTGGTGCCTTCACAAGATGGCAAACCATTATTGATCGCTAGCCCTAAGCATTTACCCAATCTAATGACGGTGGTTTTATCGTTTGATGAGAAAAACTCAGAGGTATGGTTGGACGGCATTCATAAAACTTGGTTAGAGCTGGGTAAACCTAGCATGCGTGTGTTTTTACCTCGGCAATTGTCTGAATCTGCCTTCTTAGCTTTTTCTAAAAAGAATTTCACTGGCGCTATTAGTTTTGTGGTGGAGCGCTAGTTTAGTGGGATTGGCAAACGCGGGGTGACGTGGTTTGTGTTGCAACCAGCCTTCGTTTTAGTAAGCACGGGGTGGATGGCGACAGCACTGCCGAATCGATTCTCCTCTCTGTTGATTGTGGTTAGTATTTTTTGTGGCCACTTGCTTATTGCTCTATTTGGTATCTTACCCCGGGGTTCACTGCCGCTTGGCTCACTCAACCCCATTCTTTACAGCTGTAAAGCCCATTGTCCATTTCCATCATAAATCTTGCTTGGTCTTTTGTGTAGCCCTGAGCTTGGTATTTATTAATGGTCATATAGTTTTTAATATTGGCATAATCTCGGCCCCATTTGATGATTCTAGAAAATGGTCGCTGCAGCCATAGTTGCGATTTTTGCAATCTACGTGAAATCAAACCACAAATGGCTCGCAGAAAATTTTTAAGCTTATCTTTAGTTTTTAATTTTACGACCAAATGAATATGATTGCCTACATTTTGCAAACTGTAAACTCGTATAAAATGTTTTCGAGCTTGCGCTTCAATAAGCTTTTCTATGCGCCGGTCATAGTGTTTTAAACATCTCATGCGAGCTTTGATGACCACATGCATGGAAGCTTTGGCTGAAAACGGTCTTGCCGTTACGGCATGGGAATTTTTTAGTAAGTCACCACCAAATGCTGACTTGGTTGATTCTTTAAATAGTTTTTGTTGATTCATAGTTTGTGATTTTACTACGCGGAATTACAATGTCAAAAATGATTCGTATAGCGGATAGAAATCTGTGAGCACCGCATTTTTGCGGAGCTGAGAGAACTGAGAATTCACGAGTGAGGATCTGAGTTTTAGAATTTTGGTTTGAATTAAGTAAAGTAAATACGATAGTGATCGCAAGATGATTGTTGTTTATTGTGTCCGAAATAGCGATGTCAGATTCGGACATCAAACTACCTCATGACAGACAGCAATGTTCACTCCGAATGAAGCACTCATCTTATAAAATGTGACATATCCACACTAGCGTCGACATCAACTCTGGCTCGCCCGCCTAACTCATAGATGTATCCAGGTTTCATTTAATGCTAAGAGTTTTCAACGTCCGAAATAGCGATGTCCCCTATGGACCATTTATGAATAGCCAGCTACCAATGAACACGGCTGCAACGACAAAGAATCAGTTAAAAAAGAACACGGGTACAAGCACAGAAGAGTCAGTGAAGAATAAAAACAAGTACACTCACCGAAGACGGTGCGACTAGCACAAACCACGACGAACCTCTATAAATAACCAGCATGCAAAAGCGAGCACAATCCTAAAGACGCCAAATCAAAACCAAAGCCCACACTAAAAAATAGTTTCGCCCTTGATTCCCATGCGGCGGCTGACGATTTTTACGATTTCGGTAGCGGTTTCTTCGAGAGCGCGTTCGGTGACGTCGAATACGGGCCAGCGTTTGTTGAGTTTAAAGATTTCGGTGGCGTATTCGATCTCGGCGTGAATGTGTTGCAAGCTGGCGTAGTCGCTGCCAGGGTCTTGCTGGAATTTTTCTAAACGGTTGCGGCGGATGCGGGATAGTTTTTGGCGATCGATCAACAGGCCGACGATCTTTTTTTGGTCCACAGTAAATAATTCTTCAGGTAGCGGCACGTTTAGTACCAATGGAATATTGGCGACCTTCCAACCCTTGTGGGACAAAAATACCGATAGTGGGGTTTTACTGGTTCTAGAAATTCCCACTAGAATAATATCGGCTTCATCTAGATCGCGTAAGTCTTTGCCGTCGTCGTGCTTAACCGTGTATTCGATGGCAGAAATGCGCTTAAAATAAGTGTCATCCACCATCCGTAACAAACCGGCCTCTTTATTTTCATCACTAGCTGTACCAAAAAAAGTATCGAAGCCTTGAAACAATGGACTTAGCAAATCAATGGCTATTAAGCCCGCTTCGTTGGCTAATTCTTGAATCTTTTTTTTCAAAGGATTGCTAACTACGGTGTAGGCTAAAAGGCCTTTGCGATCTTTGATTTCGTCGATCACTCTCTCGACCTGCACTTCGGTTCTAACATTTTTGCAGCGAATGATTTGAATGTCTTTTTGGGCATAGTGAACAACTACCGCTTTTACAAGAGCGGATGCAGTTTCACCTGTACCATCAGATATTATATATACGTACGCATCAACCATTTATTAATATGCAAAAGCTTTTAAGAGATACTCATGTATCTCATCCGAAATGTAACGCAAAATTACATTTGGGAATTCTGAAAATAGAATAAATGCATAGGAATCGCAAGGTTTAAATAGTAAGGCATTGGCTTCTTTCGAGAAGAACGGCAAATGCAATTTATTATTTTGCGTTGTGAAAAAATTAGGGTGGATACGTAGCACTTGCAAACTGGTCATTGCAGGCAAATCCACTAAAAAGTAAGGCAAATCTTCTTTTACCCCGTGGCTGAACTTATCTATCACTAGCCAGCCTTTATCGGTTTTGTGGAGCAATAGACCTGCTTCAAAGTTTTCTCGGAAGGTTCCAAATGCCGTTTTCGCTCGGGTGCCATCTTCTTGCGGAAGATAAGGTAGAGTTTTGAGGGATTGGCACAATTGGCTAGAGGCCTGAAAGTATTGGTCAACCTTTTGCTCTTTTTCTAAAAGTAGGGCTTCCACTTTATCTAGACTATTTTGGATCCATTTTTCGATTTGTAACATTGCAAATACCTCACGCTGTATTTTTAAGTCTACTGCAGATAGAGATCATTCGCTTCGATGTTTACAAACTAAAAGTAAAATTCATACTTCCATCGTAGGAAGATTTTATTCAGTGGCACAAATTTCCTAGGCGTTTGTGACGTACTAAGACCAATGGACTAAGACGAATAGCCATCGAGATTACTTCGGCTAATAGGTAGTATCCAATTATTTTTTGCTTACTAAATCTTTGATAGCCAGGTCGAGTTCATAAATATCCATATTTGTCCGTTATATAACTATGCTTTTATTTTTACTATTCTCATTCGCGCAGGCCAAAGATTGTACCATCATAGTTACATCCAACTACCATTCAGGCCGCATCGAAAAAGATGCAATACATCCCAAAGTAGACTCGCAAAAGAAATGCGTGCAAGCGGCAGAGCCCTATAAAAAAAATCACTTTAAAGATCTTATCCTAAATCAAAGCGTAGTTGCTTTATGGGAATAGCGCTGTGGGTACTCTTCAATCTTATTGCGAACGCCGATGCATTACCTGAATGTAAGGGCGACAAGATTTACTACTATGACAAGATAGAAGGAAGTAAGCTCGATGCAAGTCAGTTTTTATCTGGAATCGCAGTTTTTGGGTATAATAAATATACACAAGAATATATTGGCATAAAAATAAAAAATAAATCTTTAATCAAACAAAATGTAGTCACCGGAAAAACAACGACAGAGCCCTTGTCTGATCCAGACAAATTAATCTCCAGCAAAGATAAAGAGCAATACCTTGTATTTATTAGTCCTAACAAAGTAGTCCTTACTAGTGAAGGTAAAATTGTACTAGCTGAGTACCCGAGCCTTAAGTTAATCAATCGCATAGAATCTAAAGAAATCACTGATAATATTTCACAGATTACGGATGCGGGTTTGGCATATTTTACTAACTATAAATATGAAAAATCCTATACGGTAAATATCTACACAGGAGAGATTAAATCAATTAAATTTAACATGCTAGCCCTAGCTAATGGTGAATTCTTTAAGCCTACTAACAAAAAAAAATTTAAGACTAACCCCACAAATTCGGACATAGGATTGTCAATCGTCACTATCTATACCGCTGATGAGGTCGAAGAAACTTTCTTACCCAATGGCGATAGATTACCAATGGGCTATGAGCTATTCGACGATTTGAATGGGTTGGCATTTAATGACTCTGATGCTATAGTAAAATTAAAACTAGTATGTCTTGAAAAGAAAATCAATGTACCTGCGCTTGACGAAGTCTGTAATTGCAATTGGCAGCAAAAACAACCAGGCAAAGCCATGAAAGCTATTGATGCGCTAGCGATCGGTCTTACCTGTCAGGCAGACTATGATAAAGATTTGTGGCCCACGAAGGACACCAATACTCTAGACGGAATATATTCGAATCTAATGCGTATGCAGAAGTCTATAAGCGTAGAAAAAGACCTTCCTTTGATAATAGGTTTAATTAGTCATAAATACGATCAAGCATTTCCTTCTGAATTTAGAGCTATTCTGCAAAATTTGCTAGTCACAAATGTATCTGCTTATACATCTTTACTAGAGAAATATCCTGAATTGAAAAACCTAGCACCTGACTCTAATTTTTCACCCTGCCGAAGTAAAAAAGAAAATAAAGAGGTCACTAAGGCAGTTTTAAGATTTATTGAAAAAGAAGCTATGTCAGATGCTGGTCGCTCTACATCTTATTGGGATTCTTTAAAATTATTTAGTGAGTATCTTGCATCTTTATCTGATAGGCAAAAAACAATTTACAATCGAACGGTGTATAATAGTTTGACTAAAGCTGCCTTAGCTAAGGATTTTGAAAATACTTTTTATTCACAAATTTTACAATTTACAAAACAATACTCAAGTAAATATTTTGGGTTAAACTCTAAATCTATTACTGATCTTGCGGTGTTTGAAGATAACGTAAACAGCCAGTCTATAAATATATATCCTTTATCTACTGACCCCATAGATGATAAGGACGCAATCACTAACTTTGGTTTTTACACCAAAAAAATAAAACTGCCAAATACAGAACAAAAAACATTAACACAAGATTGGTCTACAAATGGCAAAAACTATCACGCGTCCATTGAACTAAATAAATTGCCATTTAAAAATTTAATTCAACCACGAACTAGTCCTGATTATAGTGGCATTACCAAAGACGGTAAGCTATCTGGCATGGTGATGCTAAGTAGTAACCTTTCCACTAGCACTCCCCGATTATTAAAATCCTATATGGCTTACTACACAGAAAAAGGTTATAGTTTTAGTGATCCAATTGAACAGAATACAAAAGATTTATTACAGTCTCAAATTGGATCTGGAAACTTAGATTATATAGTGAAAGAAGCCCATGCTGGGGGCAATACAAATGACTTCTTTGTTGGCAGCGACAAAGTAAAAGTGATGACAGGCCACAAACAACTCGCCGACGGAACCACCGAAGAAATACAAATTCTTATGCCTACCGATAAAATTAGTATGCGATTACAAAACGACGATATTAAAGAATATTTTGCTACAAGAACTAAAAATGGTGGCGGTGAACTGTTATATATCAATGGTGCCTGCGGCTCAGCCTACAACGCTCCTAAAGAAATTGCCGAAGTTGCTAGTCCACTATTCGTCAACATACCAAGCCTAAGTACAGCGACTACGTTTATCAATGACCCAAAAAGCGCAAGGTATCAAATTTATGAAGGCTTATTAGCCCGAGAGAATTACAGTCAAATCAGAGAGCGCATCAAGAATACTCCTAGACATAAAGATAAAAAGCAAAATGATTTTATTTTTCCTGATGATGGTAGATTTGTATCTGACGTCCTATTCAATAGATCAGACATAACCGTTCCTCAAGTGCAAGTTTTCGACGAAAGCGGAAAACGCTACTACTTAGATAAAGAAATACATTGAGCGAACCACAACTCAGCCGTCGCGCGCTACCTATCGGCCGAATTGACACGCTGAGCTTCAAAAAGGTGCCAGGAGTCTTTGACTCCAGTGTTCCGACATCGCTCCCGCTCTGTCTCACACACGCATCGTACAAAATCAACGTGTGATTTTGTACGCTTGCGTCCTTTTCTTAGTCGAGGCCGTTCTGCTGCTTCAAAATATTTAAAAACACTTCCACGGTTTTCATATTTCGTTGGGATTTAGAGTAGTAGCAAACCAGGTTCATGGGGTACTGAAAATCTTCGATCATCACTCGCTTCATGCGGTTGGTTTGCACTTGCTTTTTGATCGAGTGGGCGGGTAAAAAGCCCCAACCTAAGCCGGACTCGATGATACGCTTTAAACTACCTACGTTGGACGACTCAAAAACAGGTCGGATGACGACGCCACTTTTTTTAAGTTCTTTTTCAAGGACATGGTTAAAACCCGGAAATTCTTGCCCCAATTGCACCACAGGTCTTGAGGTATAATCCCGTAGTGTAATACGGCTTGGGTATCTGGCATCTTTACTACTAGCTACCAACCACATTTCATCGCGGCCGATAAATTCAGCTTCTTTATTTAATGGCGCTCCGCCGAACTCGGCTTCGGCATCGGGAAGAATGGCTACATCGATCTCTTCAGCCTCAAGGGCTTTGAGCATATCGTTTCCATCCCCATAAGACAGAGACAAACTCACTGTAGAATTGTTTTTTAAGAAAATCGAAAACACCGGGCTCACCATATGTAGACCAATGGAGTTCAAAGTTCCTACCCTGAGAGTTCCTGCCACCTCTGCCCCCATGGATTGGATAGACAGTTCGGCTTGCTTAGCTAGTTGAATGATTCTGCTAGCGTAGTCGTACAACAAAGCTCCTTGTGGGGTGGCTTTGGTTTTTCGGGACCCACGAACCAGGAGTTCAACTCCTAGGTCTTCCTCTAATTGACGAATTTGCTGACTTACAGCGGGCTGGGTCAAGAAGAGTTTTTGCGCCGCAGAGGTCATGCTACCTTCTTTAATCACGGCACAAAATGTATGGAGCTGTTGCAAGTTCATGGGATCTCCTATTTCAAATCAGCTACATACTATCAAGTTTTTTGGTAACACTTAAGCAAAAAAATAAAAATTATGTTGCAAGCCCTATCGGACAAACATCTAGGTCCCAGATATTCAACTTCTGCCAGGGGGTAATCATTTGCTAGGATAAATACAAATGAAAACACATCAAATTGCCTTTCTTATATTGTTTTTACCTTATTTCGCGAATGCTAAACTATTTCAAAATTCCTATGTGAAGTTTGAACTGCCTGATAATTGGCAATGCAATATGGAGCAAACCGAGTGGATCTGTAAAAGCGCCGATAAAAATGCGGCTAAAGAAGCGGTGGTGATTCTAACCGCCAAAGAAGTGGGTCCACTGGATACCCTTGCCGAATACGACAATTATTTAAAAAAACCCAAAGTAGCAGTGGATGTGAGGGGCAAGAGTGTTACCGCGCAAATCAAGCAAATCCAACGACGAACCATAAAAAATTTTGAATGGATCGACGGCCTACTTTTAGGTAGCGAAATCCCCAATTTTTATACACGCTACCTAGCAACCACCAAATCTAGAATTGCCGTGCTAGTGACGTTTACCGCGCATCAACGCTTTTACACAAAATATAGCAAAGATTTTTTCAACGCGATCAGTAGTTTGGAAGTGCTGGCTAACGACGCACTCCTTAACCAACGAAGCTTGGCTCCCCTTGGTTCAGATTCTAGTTTGCTTGGCTTTAATGTGGGCGGAGTGATCCCGCAAGATATGCTAGCCGAAGCGGATTGCATTGACGGCGAAGATTGCGCTGGCGCTACCGGCGGTGGAGATAAGTTCGGTGATACCATCCTAGCCTTAGTCGTATTGATTCTAGCAATTGGCGCCTACCTGGTTTTACGAAAAAAGAAAAAGTGAAAAAGATTCCCTTGAATTAGGAGCAAGCGACATGTTACCTCCAAAAGCAATGTTAAGTGTTTGGGATTCATTTACAGTTTTACTGGAGAGCATAGGCTTATCAGCCACATGGCTATTTGTAGGCACCGCTATTTTTATGGTGGTTCTATTATTAGCGATGCGTGAATTTTTATGTTGGTATTTACGAATTTATGAGACGCAAAAAATGATTGCTGACTTGAAGGCCGAACTAAGTCTGCACCGAACAAAATCACCTGAGCCCGTTCTTGCACCAACAAAAACGGAGCCTCTCATAGAGCGCCCCGTGGATCGTTTTGTTCATTACAATTAAATTTTATGGACAAGTATAACGTAAGTTCACTGTAGTTCCGGCGCTTGGCGCTGGATTCAACTGCAGTCTATCCCCTGTCAATGTCATGGTTGGAAGTGAAGTAGGTTGCGGATTGTAAGTAGCTACCACATCACTAGCATTCACCACTCCATCATGATTAGAATCGATAGGATTACATTGTAGAGTGATCGTATAAGAAGTAGCGCCTTTAATCGCATCGGCAATGGCATTTCCTTCACTTACATTTCTATTGCAAATGGATCTAGAAACCCCGCCAGTCAACTGACTCAAGCGTTCGTAAGTAGTACCTCTTGCACTGCCGCCAGAATTAGCGCAACTATTGGCCGCAGTCCATACAAGTGAGTGAACTTTTAAAGTTTTTTCTGGCCATTTAGCTTGTACTTTTTGAATTACCGATTCTCCAACGTGTTCCGTATCTTCTGGTAAACAAGTGCCATTACCAGCATACATTCCTGAAGAACAAACTTCATTGCCATCTGATACCATTACAATATGTAGTGGCATTTCTTCTCTAAATAATCCTTGATTGGCTGGTTCATCCAATGCTTGCAATGTGGCACTGATCAGTTGTGAAGAAGAAGGTAAGTTCCAACCGCTTCTACCACAAAATCTGCCGTTCGGGCCTGTCCAAGTTCCTTGCACGCAGGTCACTTCTTTTCTAGCCAAAGTTTCTACAAAATTAGTAGCCACGTTCTCGGTGTTAGCAGTCAGTATGTGCTCGTAAGGAAAAATATTTTCTAGAGGCACTAACTGTCCACCACTATATGGGCTGCCACTGCGTCTATCATCACCGGTGATCACACCGATTTGGAAATCAGGACCAATACGAGATAAAAAGTTGCGCATTTGGAGATCGATACTATTGTCGTATTCACCGTACATAGAAGACGTATTATCCATTACAAATAAAATATCGGCGCTGCCAATACCTGGAGGGATTACCACTGGTTGATCGATCACGCGTTGTTCAATGGTCCAAGTGTATAAAGCTTGTGAGCTATTGCCCACTTTATCAGTGGCAGCTACCTTAAATGTATGGCTACCTAATGCAAGAGCTAAATAAGATATAGGGCTTACGCAATCCGCTAACGCGGCACTGTCTAAAGAACATTTCACTGTATCTACACCTACGCCAGCATCTGTTACTGTAAAGCGAAAGAGGGCGTCTTTGTCTGTAGTCGGATTTAACGGAGAGGCTGTGATCTGAATCACTGGTGCTGTAGCATCTGTCACCCAAGTATAAGAGATCGGTGCAGAAACATTGCCAGCTTTATCTTTATTACGAACAGAAAACGTGTGACTACCTTCAGTCACTGTCACTGCTTTAGGGCTCACGCAACTAGCAAACGCTGCAGAGTCTAATTTGCATTCATAACCATCTAAGCCGCTACCAAGATCACTGCCGTCAAAACCAAAGCTTACATTTAAAAGTTTGGATGGATTACTTGGAGTGCTAGTAAATCGTAAGCTAGGACTTACTGTATCTACGTTCCAAGTATGTTGTGCCCAAGCTGATAAATTTCCAAGCCTGTCGCTAACTCTAACGCTAAATACATGGTTACCTTCAGCCAAAGCCGTATAAGTAACTTGTGCAGAACAAACTGTTACTGCGCCTGAATCGAGTGAACAAAAGTAACTATCAATACCAGAGCCATTGTCGGTAGCTGTCATTGTAAAGTTAGCCACTGACGAGTTTGAAAATGCGTTAGGTGCAGAGGTAATTTGCACTGTTGGCGCGGTGGCATCTGTCACCCAAGTATAAGAGATAGGGTCAGAAACATTGCCCACTTTGTCTTTATTACGAACAGAAAATGTGTGACTGCCATCTGTAACTGTTAGTGCATTTGGGCTCACACAGCTAGAAAAATTTCCTGCATCCAATTGGCACTCATAACCATCAAGACCGCTACCCACATCGCTACCATCAAAACCAAAACTTACATTTGAAACCAGTGAAGGATTGGTCGGAGTGCTAATAAAATGTAAACTTGGTTTTACAGTGTCTATTGTCCATGTATGTTGAACCCAGGCAGATACGTTGCCGGCTTTATCGCTTACACGAGTGCTGAATACATGCACGCCGTCAGCAAGGCTAGGATAATTAACCAGCGCGCCACAAACTGTTACCCGGCTAGAATCAATAGTACAAAAATAGGTATCCACGCCAGAGCCAGCATCTGTCGCTGTAATTCCAAAATTAGCGATGCTTGAATTGTTCATTACACTAGGAGCTGTAGAGATAGCAACATTGGGATTGATATCATCATGAACGATAGAGTCGCTCACGCAAGCACTTACATTTCCGGCTGGATTTCTAAATTTTGCATAGACATTTACTGTTTGATTTTTATTTTGTAAGGTACGTAATTTTTGTACATTGTAAGCTTCCCAAGAACCACCCGCACTGCAACCTGCGACTTCAGTGATATACATTTCTGTGGCACCAATTGATAGTAGAGATAAACTCACGTTCGCAGCACTTACATATTGTTCGCCGCCATTGATAATAATGCTAGAAGCGCCCACTGGTAAAAATGCATCAAATAAAAAATCTAAAACCTGAATGGTTCCACAAGAGTTCACCGTTTCCATTTTTCCGATATGATGACCGACTTGTGCCACAGTATAAGATACAGAATTTCCTTTTAAAGTAGTCACATCTCCATCTGGAGTTTGGATCGACCAAGTAACTTCGCCGTCTGTATTAGTAAGAGACAAGACTTGACCCAATTCCACTAGACTGGGAGGAGCAACAAAACTAGCGCTGGCAGTGGCGCATGTGCCTGGAGGGTTAACTACCGAGCCGCTATTCTTATCTTTCGAGAACTTTAAATCATTGGTACACCCCATTGCGATTGTACCCAGAATCAGTGTTAGTAGAATGTGATTTATAGACATAGTGCCCCCGTCAATACCTATAAGAGCACAGTTCATACCAACTTTAGGTGGGCTGGGTTTGAGAAAAGTAAATAAATCTGTACAGCAAACTGATTTGTAAAAAAATATGACAGAAAAATGCAAAAACCCCGACCACCTACGTACGACGTAGTAGACTTGACTCAACTATTACCTAGGTTAGAGAACGTAAATGTTTGTTATGGTTAATAAAATGATAGGAATGTAGTGAATTGTGAAAAATTATTGGACAATAAAATTGGTAAAGTAAACACCCTTAACCACTCCCGACTTTAAATACTGGTTTAAAGCAACGGTGATTTGATCTTTCAATAGTAATTTACCTTGGATACTCTCTAATTCTGGATAGGATTTTTCATTTAAAATGCGGACAATCTTGTCCCGTGTTTCAGTGGTCTTAGTAATGACTTCTTCATAGCCCACTTCACTTAGCATTTCTAATGATAATTCTAGTTGGATGGTTTTGGATGGTACACCATTTAAGTTGATAACAAAAGGATCCAGAGTATAAACGATGGGTCGATCTTCGAAGTATTTCACTCGCTCTACATACTTCTCTTTTTCAACCGCATCAGCGATAGGGTCACGTACATAGCCAATGGTATTTTTAAATACCACAAAAGCAGCTCCGCCAACACCGGAGATGTTGATGACCACAAAAACCAATCCCAATAACTTCTTCCAGTCTTTAGGAGGTTTAGCGCTTGCTTCTGCCGGTTTGCTTTTATCTTCAGCCATAGTACTTAGACTATCGGCCTGCCTTCACCTAGACTAAAGTATTTTAAGAGCAATAAGATATAAAATGAGACATTTTTTGATGAACTTTTTTACAGCAAAATCTGCAATTGAGCCGTTACACTTTAAAGATCCTAGGATGTCTGCAGGACCCTGCTTTTAAATCGCTCTGTCGTCATAACTCCAGCAGCCGTGAAACTATCCCTCATTACGATCCCCGCTAAAAATCAGCTCTTATGGTTGACAACAGGACGTGTTTTTAATTGAATGAAGACAGATGATTTTAAATTACCTTCTCATTTTGATATGCAATTCTGCCATGGCCAGCGACAGCTTTCCCAATGGCATCTGGTCTAGCTCTTCTAGTACCTATTATCCACCTTATGTTCTCACTGTGGATAAGAGCCGCAAAAAACTTTCTGTATGGAAAACCGACAAGCAGCCCTATGAATTGGTAAAAGAGTATGACAGCGACCAAGGACAAATCGCCGGCGCTAAAATGTCTATCAATGATAAACGCACTCCTGAAGGCATCTATTTTTTCAATGAACAAATGGATGGTCGTAAAGTAAATTTCGATCTATACGGGGTTCGCATTTTTACCACTAACTACCCCAATCTTTTTGACAAACGGGCTGGTAAAACTGGCTATGGCATTTGGCTGCATGCGGTACCTGATACGGTACCACTAAGTCGTGGCAGTCGCGGCTGCGTGGTGATTCGTAACAACGATATTCTTGAAGTGGCTAATACCATCACCCTACAAAAAACACCGATCTTAGTTTTTAATAAATTAAACTTTCCAGCACAGTGGGATCCGAAGCTTGGAATTCACGTGACTTGAAGTCGCGGC
>JADMIO011741495.1_pt1 | contig 74787 bp, 62 predicted proteins | sample 8958161 | NCBI WGS metagenome assembly JADMIO01 (sample SAMN16585339, study PRJNA669376) | soil metagenome | isolation source: Crop rotation soil | place: USA: Cullars Rotation, Alabama | collected 2011 | reverse complement strand
CGCGACAACTTGTCCACGTGGAATTCTAAGCTTAGGATCCCAATGTGCTGGAAAGATATTGCAAACTATAAATCATACCCGCGCATTGTTGGCGAAACAGGCGGAAAAGATTTTATTATGGTGCATTCCTCAGCCGATGTTGATGTTACGGTAACGGCTCTTGTGCGAGGCGCTTTCGAATACCAGGGACAGAAATGCAGCGCAGCTTCACGAGCGTATATTCCACAAAGCTTGTGGCAAAAAATAAAAGAAGGGTTGCAGCGTGACCTTGCTTCTTTTAAAATGGGAGGAACAGAAGACTTTTCAAATTTTATTAATGCTGTGATTGATGAAAAATCTTTTGATAAAATAACTTCTTATATCGAGAATGCAAAAAAAAGCAACGATGTAGAGATTGTTGCCGGAGGTAAGTACGATAAATCGAAAGGATATTTTATTGAACCTACAATTTTATTGACGAAAAATCCGCAGTATATAACTCTTTGCGAAGAAATCTTCGGACCGGTTCTTACTGTTTTTGTTTATGATGATTCAAAATTTGAAGAAACTTTGGATTTGGTTGACAAGACAAGTATTTATGCGTTGACAGGATCCATTATTGCGCAAGACCGATATGCCATCCAGGTCGCAACAAAAAAACTGGTGCATGCTGCAGGCAATTTTTATATTAATGATAAATGCACGGGCGCAGTTGTTGGCCAGCAGCCTTTTGGCGGAGCAAGAGGTTCGGGAACGAATGACAAAGCGGGCTCCATGATTAATTTGCTTCGGTGGGTTTCTCCGCGAACTATTAAAGAAACTTTTGTGCCTCCAGTTGATTATCGCTATCCTTTTTTAGAAGCTGAGTAATCTATTTAATTTCATTAAGATTTAATTGAGGAGCTTTTGTTGAACTTTGCTTTCGGCAGATGAAACAAAACAATAAGTTTTTTTCTCTTTTAAGAAACCAGGACTTCATCCTTGCCGTGTATATTTTGTTTGCAATTGTTGCAAGCGTTACTCAATACCTGAAAGGAAAACCAGGGGATCAATACACGCGCTACAATAATTTCATGATCTTCCGCGAATCGTTTCACCACCTTATTCAGTACTTAGATCTGTATGCCAAGTTTGACACTGAACACTGGGATTATTATAAATACAGCCCTGCGTTTGCAGTTCTTATGGCTCCCTTTTCCTGGCTGCCGGATTTGCCGGGATTAATCATTTGGAATCTCATTAATGCCGGTGCGTTATTTTTTGCGATTAAAAATCTCCCCATAAAAAATGCGGAAGCAAAAAAATATATAAGCTGGTTTGTTTTACTCGAATTGCTTACTTCTATGCAGAATTCTCAAAGCAACGGTTTAATTGCGGCTTTGCTTGTAGGAGGTTTTAATAAATTAGAATCAAAAAATTATTTTATTGCTGCCCTGTTTCTTATTCTCAGTGCATTTATCAAAGTATTTGGTATCGTTGCCTGTATTCTATTTGTTTTTTATCCGGAGAAAATCAAATTTATTCTATACAGCCTTTGCTGGGCAGTAGTTTTTATTTGTTTACCCTTAATTTTTATTTCCGCTGAACAATTAATTTTTCTTTACAAAAGCTGGCTGCATCTTTTAACAAACGATTACGACTCCTCGTATGGTTTATCAGTCATGGGGTGGTTATACACATGGTTTCACCTGGAGAACATTAAAATCCTAATTCTGGCATTAGGGTTGATTTTTCTGTTAATACCTTTATTGAAAATTAAAGAATATTCTTCCTTTAGCCTTCGCTACAATTATTTTTGCGCTTTACTAATTTGGCTGATTATTTTTAATCATAAAGCCGAATCTCCTTCATTCATTATTGCGATAATGGGTGTTGCGGCCTGGTATTTTAATTCACCGAAAACAAGAGTTAACACGGCATTAATAATAATAGCTTTTATTTTTACATCATTATCACCAACCGATATGTTTCCATCTTATTTAAGGAGCCATTATGTCGTTCCTTATGTATTAAAGGCTATTCCATGTATTTTAATCTGGATAAAAATTAATATTGACTTTATCAGATACAGGAAAATAACCATATGAATATTGCGTTTTTCCACAATGCATGGCTAACAAAAAATAGATAATAAGAATAAAATGAACCGTTCACTTTGTATTTTTGATTCATGAAAAGAAACAGAGGAAAAAAAATATTTCAAAAAATACTGCCACGGCTTAAGAATAAATATGTTTTTACCCCCATATTGTTTGTTATATGGCTGTCCTTTTTTGACAAGAATGATTTTATAGCACAATATTCTTCCCGAAAACAATTAGGTGAACTTCTCTCAGAAAAGCAATATTATGTGGATGAGATTCAGAAAAACAAAGAGAAGCTTTATGAACTTATGAGTAGCCAGGCGAATCTTGAAAAATTTGCCCGCGAAAAATACTTGATGAAAAAAGATAATGAGGATATTTTTTTAATTGTTTATAACGATACCAAGAAAGAAAAAAAGTATCACGAGTAAAATTTTTTGTTGGTTCTTAAAAGATAATTGGGAACTTTTAATTTTACATCGTTATGTCTTCATTTCATTACAAAGAAGTAGAACAGGCAGTAATCAAATTAATTGTAATTGCAGCGTGCGTATTTTTAGTTTACAAGGTAGTTAAATGGGTGCTTGTAAATGTGGTGGTCTACTTCTTTTTTAAATAGCAGAGTTCAAGAAACTATTTCGTTAGGGATTTCTAGCTTACAAAAGCGCCCTCCATTTCGGAAACTTCTTTCCAAATCTTTGAAATGCCTTCTTCAAGAGAAATACGGTGTTTCCAGCCTAAGCTGTGAATTCGGGAAACATCAAGCAATTTTCGTGGAGTGCCATCAGGCTTGGAAGCATTGAAGTTTAATGTGCCCGAATAGTTGCTTATTTTTTTTATTAAAACAGCAAGGTCTTTAATAGAAATATCTTCACCTGTTCCAATATTCAGAATTTCTTTTTGATCATAATGAAGCATTAAAAAATAGCACGCTTCTGCCAAATCATCTACATGTAAAAATTCGCGCATAGGCGATCCGCTTCCCCATATTTCGACTTCGCGCATGTCATTATTTTTTGCTTCATAGAATTTACGAATAAGTGCCGGCAGCACGTGAGAATTATTCAAATCATAATTATCATTTGGCCCGTAAAGATTTGTTGGCATTACAGAAATAAAATTGCATCCATACTGAAGACGAAAAGCTTCACACATTTTTAAGCCTGCAATTTTTGCGATAGCATAAGGTTCGTTAGTTGGTTCTAGTAACCCTGTGAGTAAATATTCTTCTTTAATGGGCTGAGGACATAATTTTGGATAGATACATGAGGAGCCGAGAAACAATAATTTTTTAACTCCTGCTTTATATGAATTGTAAATAATATTATTTTGAATGGAGAGGTTATCATAAATAAAGTCCGCACGGTAAATATTATTAGCATTAATACCTCCGACTTTTGCTGCAGCAAGAAAAACATATTCGGGTTTTTCGTTTTCAAAAAAATCTTTTACTGCCTGTTGGTTGCGCAAATCCAATTCGGAAGAAGTTCGTAAAACAAAATTTGAATATCCTTCAGCTTTTAATTTTCTTAAAATTGCCGACCCAACCATTCCCCGGTGACCTGCTATATATATACGTGAATCCTTTTTCATTAATGTTAGTTCAATTTAAAGCAGATTTTATTAAGATTCTCTGTAATTATACACATGATGCCCGCCTTCTTTTAAATATTTTTCCTTACTGAATAGTTTTATATCTGCAGCTACCATTTCTTTAATGATGGAATTCAAATCATGTTTTGGAGACCATCCTAATTTAGTTTTTGCTTTTGTTCCGTCCCCAATCAACAGTTCAACTTCAGAAGGGCGATAATAAGCCTTATCAATTAACACCACTTTTTTTCCTACCTCCACATGGTATTGGGGATTGTTACATTTAACCACCCTTGCTATTTCGTTTTCTTCTTTTCCTTCAAACTCCAATTCAATTCCTGTTTCACGAAATGCTTTAATTATGAAATCCCGAACGGAAGTGGTTACCCCGGTAGCTATAACAAAATCTTCGGGTTTATCCTGCTGTAACATCAAATACATTGCTTCGATATAATCTGCTGCATGACCCCAATCACGTTGTGCATCAATATTACCCATGTAAACGCTTTCTTGTAATCCGAGAGCTATTCGGGCTACTGCACGTGTAATTTTTCGGGTAACAAATGTTTCCCCGCGCAACGGAGATTCATGATTAAAAAGAATTCCATTAACGGCATACATATTATATGCTTCCCTATAATTTACAGTGATCCAGTATGCGTACAATTTTGCAACTCCATATGGAGAACGAGGATAAAAAGGCGTAGTTTCTTTTTGTGGGATTTCCTGAACTAAACCATATAACTCGGAAGTTGAAGCCTGGTAAATCCTGCATTTTTCAGTTAAGTTCAGCAAACGTACAGCTTCAAGAATTCGTAAAGTTCCAATCCCATCAGCATTCGCGGTGTATTCAGGAATATTAAAGCTAACTTTAACATGGGACATGGCTCCAAGATTATAAATCTCGTCTGGTTGCACCTGTTGAACAATACTTATAATATTAGCTGAGTCTGTTAGGTCGCCATAATGTAGCTTCAGTTTAACATTCGTTTCATGAACATCATGGTATAAATGATCAATCCTTTCTGTATTAAAAAGCGAACTTCTGCGTTTAATACCATGAACCATATAACCTTTGTTGATCAGAAACTCAGCAAGATAGGCTCCGTCTTGTCCTGTAATGCCGGTAATTAGCGCAGTTTTCATTCAAAATTCTTTTTTACGAAAATAATCTGAATCTTTAAACGTTAAGCGTTGAACGTTGAACATCAAACTTCTTTCCTATTTTTGTGTGCAAAATAACTATAAAATTTCGTTTCGCTTTTATTTCTCAATGAACGAATTAAAACAGCTCGAATAAATATAAAATTTTTAAGAGGTTTAACTATCCTGTATGAAGCCTATTACCAATAAAAACAACATTCTTGATCAGAAGGATGTAAAAAACACCATTGTTCAAATCGCACGCAACTGGTTCTGGATTTTATTTTTTCTTATAATTTGTATAGCAGGTTCTGTTTTTTACATTAAAAGGGCAACGAGCATTTATGGAGCTTCAACCAAGATCCTTGTAAAGCCACAAAAAAATGCTTTGAAGGATGCGCTAAGCGAATCTTTACCTGATGTTCCGAAAAAAGAGGATGTTGCCAATGAAATTGAAATTTTAAAATCAACACGGCTTATTGATGAAACGATTAAGAAGTTAAATCTTGACGTTTCATATTTTATTCGAGGAAGGCTTAGAACCGGAGAAATTTACCAGGCAATTCCTTTTACAATTGTTGATGGAAAAATATTGGATCCCGATTATTATGGCGTCCCTTTTAACATTAAAATAGTAAACAAAGATGCGTTTATTCTTCAATTGGAAAATGGCGATTATAAATTTAATAAGACTTTTCATTTCGGAGAGCCTGTTGTAAACGATAAATTCTCATTCATTGTGAATGGAAACTCTGATCAAATCAGTCATAACAGCAGGATAAGCGAAGTGAATTTCCTTTTCAGAATTAATAATCATTCAGAATTAATTAAAAAATACCAACAGTCAATAAAGATGGAAAAGGATGCTGATGCTTCAGTAATAGATGTTTCAATTGAAGATGAAGTGGAGGAGCGTGCTGTTGCTTTTCTTGATTCATTGACTCATTTGTATATTGATTATTCAATTTCTGTTTCTAAAGAAATAAATTCTAACACAATTAAGTTTGTTGATGAACAATTACAGGATGTGGAAGGTGTGTTGAATGGTGTTGAATCAAATCTTGAACAATATCAGCGGCAAACCGGAACAGTTAATCAGGGAGAGCAGGGAACTGTTTATTTTCAACAAAAGGTAGGTGCTGAAGCTGAACTTGGAAAGCTCACCGTGCAAATGCAGGCTGCCGATAATTTATATAGCAATCTTACTTCGGGTGGTGATATTACCACTTTATCTCCTTCTCTTATCAGTGATGAGAAAGATCCGGCTCTTTCAACTGCTTTTAATGAATTGTCAATGCTGCAGCAGAAAAAAAGTAATCTCTCATTCAGTAATACTCCAAACAGTCCCGTAGTAAAAGAAGTGGATGCGCAGATTGCAATGGCAAAACAAAACGTAATCCAATTAGTATTAAATGTACGCAGAGCTTTAGCATTACGTTACAATGCTCTTACTTCACAGTTGGGAACTTACCAGTCCCGTATCAGCAGCATGCCTACAACGATGAAAGGATTGGTGAACATTAACCGTAAGGTGGAAGTAAATGAAAAAATTTATTTATTTCTACTCGAAACACGCGCTCAAACGGTCATTGCCCGGGCAACTATTGTTCCTGATAAATTTATTCTTGACCCTTCCTCTTCTACTGGTTTGCTACGTCCGATTAAAACAAAAATCCTTGCTATGGGCGGAGGGATTGCAATTGCATTGTCGTTTCTTCTTATTTTCTTCAAAGGGATCTTTTATAATTACATTCAGAATAAGGATGACCTTGAGGAATTAACTACCCTTCCAATTATTGGTGTAGTTGGTAAAAGCAAAGAAGCGAAGGAAAGTTATTTAGTAGTTGATAAAAATCCTCAGTCACTTACTGCGGAATCATTCAGAGTAATACGAACGAACTTGGCATATTTCAGTCCGAAGTCGCACAGTAAAGTTCTGTTGGTTACTTCTTCGGTGGCAAGTGAAGGTAAGACTTTTTGTGCCATTAATACTGCTTCCATTTTAGCGAAAGCTAAGAAGAAAGTTATTCTTGTTGACCTAGATCTTCATAAACCAAAGCAGGCAAATGCATTTAATATCAAAAATGATGTTGGGATTACCTCTTACCTTGTGGGTAAAGCTTCGTTAAATGATATCATTATAGATACTCCGGTCGAAAATCTCCAGGTGATTCTTACCGGACCACGTACTCCAAATGCTTCTGAATTAATTCTTGATCCTATGTTAGAGCAAATGATTAATGAATTAAAAAAGACGTATGAATACATAATTCTCGATACCCCACCTGTAGGATTACTGTCTGATGCGTTGGTGATGATGAAATATTCTGATTTGAATTTGTATGTATTAAAAGCAAGCTATTCAAAGAAAGATTTTGTTGACATTGCACATCAGATCATGGAGAAAAATAATATTAAGAGTTTAAGCTTTATCCTGAATAATGTGAATGCAAAAAATATTCCGGCAGGATACGGTGGCGGATATTATAAATAAGTTTCTGCAACCATAACGAGGATGGGCAGTTTTTTTGCAAATAGAGGTGTAAGTCTTCGATACTCTTTGCAGAGTATAAAAACGCACCTTAGCGCTGCTCACAAAAAGAAACTTGCCTGGCTTTGTTTGCTTATTTTTTTATCAGCAATTTTAGATGTATTCGGACTGGCTTCCATTTTGCCGGTTATTTCTGCAGCTACGAAGCCTGAACTGATTCACACCAATCATCTTCTTAATTCAATTTTCACAGCGCTTCATTTTTCTAATGAGCGTTCCTTTTTATTATTCCTCATACTTGTTTTGCTGGTGTTTTTTGTACTTAAAAGTGCATTCGGACTGTTTGTTTCTTATATCCAGGTGAAACTTTCGCTTGAGATTGGAGTTTATCTTTCGAAGAACCAGTTTTCAAAATATTTTTCTTTAAACTATTCTGATTTTAAAAATTTAAAAACTGCTGATATAACAAAAGATATTGTAACAAATTCCAATGCTTATGTACAATGGATTGTTTTATCGTTAATCACCTTGCTTTCTGAAGTGATGATTGTACTGTTAATTATCGGGGGCATTGCCTTTTTTAATGTAAAGCTTTTTGCATTTATTATCCTTACCGTTGCTCCGGCAACATGGTTTATTTCGCGCACGATACGAAGGCAAAGTGCGGAGGTTGGCGTTGGAATTGATATTAATTTTCCAAAAGCATTGGCTGCAGTAGGTCAGGCTTTGGATGGATTTATTGACATTAAGCTTGCGGATAAAGAAAAATTTTATCGTAATGAATATTTAATTTACCAGTACCGCTACCAATGGTTTGTTTTGAAAAACTTTTTTATGAACCAGGTTCCTTTTCGCACAAACGAAATTGTAGCACTGCTAGGAATCATTGTCATATTCATATATGCACTTTTCCTAACCAAAGGAGATACTGAAGTGATTACATTAATCGGGTTGTTTGCTGCTGCTGCATACCGGCTTATGCCTTCGATGAACCGCATTGTAAACTCTTTAAATTTTATTAATGTTAATCTGGTTTCCATAACTAATCTTGATTATTATAATGAACATTATAAGCAGGAGAAAGAAAAGAAAAAAGATGATCAAATGATTTCGTTCGATAAGGAAATTGTTTTTAAAAATATTTATTTTCATTTTCCCGGTGCATCAACTCCAATAATTAATAATCTTTCGTTTACGGTTAAGAAGGGAGAAAAGGTAGGTTTTGTGGGAAGCTCCGGCTCGGGCAAAACCACATTGATGAACTTGCTTTTACGTTTTTATGAAGAAGACTCGGGAGAAATTTTGATTGACGGAATCAAACTGACAAGAGAAAATCTTTCAAGCTGGAGAAAAAAAATCGGTTATGTAAAACAAGATGTTTTTTTGTTGGACGGAACCATAAAAGAAAATATTGCTTTTGGCGAAGCGGAAGTGGACGAAGCAAGATTGAATCTTGCTATTACGCAGGCATCGTTGCAAAACCTGGTTAGTTCGTTGCCCGATGGTGTGAATACTTTGATAGGTGAAAATGGTTCGCGGCTTTCTGGCGGGCAGAAGCAGCGCATCGGAATTGCACGGTCTATTTACCGCAATGCCGATATTTTAATTTTTGATGAAGCCACCAGTGCCCTCGATAATGAAACCGAAAGCGAAGTAACCGAAGCCATTGATTCGCTTTCTGAAATTCATAAAACTATTTTAATTATCGCCCACCGTATTACTACGCTTAAAAATTGTGACCGTATTTACGAACTTAAAAACGGGGAAATTGCCGGGGTGCATAAATACCAGGATTTGGTGGAGAAAGCTTTCTGAATTAGAATTTGGAAATAAAAAAACCCTCCAAAAATCCGGAAGGTTTTAAATCCTAAATCCTATTTCCTAAATCGCTTACGGAACAATCACATTTCCTTTATTATAAAGCGGTCCTAATCCGGCAGCATTATCGGCTACAATATAAAAATCCATTTCAACCCCTCGCGTTAAGCCATTTATTTGCCCTCTTTTAAGAGTGGATGGAAAAATAATGACATCGTTGGTTGATTTAATTACTAAATGATCGCCCGTTTCCGAGATAGTTAAATCACCTGCCTTTCCGGCTATGATGGTAAAAGAATGGGCATCAACCTTAGTGGTGCTGCTAAAATCAACTGCTCCTGTGCTGGCACCTTCCACTTTTAAAAGCATAGCAACCGGGCGAACATGTGTTTCAAAAGTAGTTTTAGTGGCATGGTAACCGCTCATCACAATAGTAGTGCCATTACCGGCAGCAACACTTTCAACATACACTGCATTGCTTTCCATGGCAGGAATCCAGGTTAAATCGCGGTAATCATCGCGCTGCTGAATTAAAAGCGAATCGCCTCCGCTGGCAGCCGTAATTTTAGTTTTATAAGTGTTATTAATAATAGTGAAAGCCGCTACCGTAACGGTGGGAGTTGTAAACACAAGGGCACTTGCAGTTAACCCTGCAATAACCTGGTTACCTTGTTCAGTTTGATCAATGGCTTCGCCAGTTTTAAAAATTCGGGATACATGTGATGAATGGGGCATATTTTTTCTATTAGTTTATTTTTTCTAAAACTACTTTAAATAACCCAGCAAACACATTTTCATGAATAATAAATAAAAACAGCAATCCCTTTCGGGGAATTACAACTGCCATCCATCGTTTTACCAAAACCCATCATCGTTTTAGCAAAACAGGAAGTTAATTTAGCAAAATGCATGTTCATTTTAGCAAAACGGGCATCCGTTTTAGCAAAACCCATCAACGTTTAAGCAAGATGCAAGAGCGATTTGGCAAAACAGCCTTACGTTTTAGCAAAACACAAGGCTGTTTTAACAAAATGGAAGGGAGTTTTAGTAAAACGATGAGGAGTTTTGGTAAATGGTTAATTCGAAGTAGTAAACCGAAACCTTAAACCCGAAACCCGAAACCCCTAATCAAACCTATGCGCAGTCTTATACAACTCGTCTTTAGGAAGACTTTTAAAATACGCGTAGGTTTTTTTTAATCCTTCGGCACGGGAAACTTTGGGTTCCCAGTTCAGAATTTTTTTCGCTTTGGAAATATCAGGCTGGCGCTGCCGCGGATCATCCTGCGGAAGCGGTTTGTAAATTAACTTTTGATGAGTGCCTGTAAGCTTAATAATTTCCTCACCGAATTCTTTAATCGTAATTTCAGCAGGGTTGCCGAGGTTAACGGGGTAAACATAATCGCTCATGAGCAGGCGATAAATTCCCTCCACCAAATCATCCACATAACAAAACGAACGGGTTTGGCTGCCATCGCCAAAAACAGTTAAATCTTCACCACGCAATGCCTGCCCGATAAAAGCAGGTAATACACGGCCGTCATTTAATCGCATGCGCGGCCCGTAAGTATTAAATATTCGAACAATGCGCGTGTCAACATTATGGTAAGTATGGTAGGCCATCGTTATCGCTTCCTGGAAACGCTTGGCTTCATCGTAAACCCCGCGCGGGCCCACCGGATTTACATTGCCCCAGTATTCTTCCGTTTGTGGATGCACCGTTGGGTCGCCATACACTTCCGAAGTTGAAGCAACTAAAATGCGCGCACCAACAGCTTTTGCAAAGCCCAGCAAATTATGTGTGCCAAGCGAACCTACCTTTAAAGTTTGAATCGGAATTTTTAAATAATCAATAGGGCTGGCTGGCGAAGCAAAATGCAGGATGTAATTTATTTGCCCTGCCACATGAACAAACTTTGAAACATCATGATTATAATATTCAAACTCTTTTAATTTGAAAAGATGTTCAATGTTTTTTAAATCGCCCGTAATAAGATTGTCCATCCCCACAACAGAAAAACCTTCTTTAATAAAACGATCGCAAAGATGAGAACCCAAAAAACCTGCTGCACCGGTAATAAGAACGCGTTTCATGATTAAGGTTTAAGGTTTGAGGTTTGAAGGTTAGCTGTAATTGCCATTTTCTATTTTCTATTTTCAAATTTCAATGGTTTCGCGGCCTATGCTGTTATAATAAAATCCCATTTCCTTCATGCGCTGCAGGTCGTAAAGATTGCGACCGTCAAATACCACTTTGTTTTTAAGCAATGATTTCATCTGCTCAAAATCAGGAGTACGGAACAGCGACCATTCAGTAGCAATTAATAATGCATCGGCACCTTTGAGCGCTTCATACGGATCAGAAGCGTAATTAATTTTATCGCCAATCATTTTCTTAACATTAGCCGAAGCTTCAGGATCAAAAGCAGAAACAGTTGAGCCTGATTTTATCAATTCATCAATAATATATAAAGCAGGAGCTTCGCGAACATCATCCGTGTCCGGTTTAAACGCCAATCCCCAAAGAGCAATTTTTTTTCCTTTAAGATTATTATTGAAATATTTTTTTAGCTTGTCAACAAGTAATAGTTTCTGATTCTCATTCACATCCATAACGGACGAAAGAATTTTGAAGTCGTAATCATATTCATGCGCAGTTTTAGAAAGCGCCTGCACATCTTTTGGAAAACAACTGCCTCCGTAACCAATCCCTGCAAATAAAAACCGCTTGCCTATGCGCGTATCCGACCCGATTCCTATTCTTATTGCATCCACATTTGCTCCTACGCGTTCGCACAGGTTGGCAATTTCATTCATAAAAGTAATTTTAGTTGCGAGAAATGCATTTGCCGCATACTTCGTTACCTCTGCCGAACGCTCGTCCATAAAATAAATCGGGTTGCCCTGCCTTACAAAAGGCGCAAACAAATCGGTCATAATTTTCTTTGCTTTTTCCGATGAAGTTCCAATCACCACCCGATCGGGCTTCATAAAATCATCTACAGCATATCCTTCTCGCAAAAACTCAGGATTGGATATCACATCAAATTCTTTCTTATAATTTTTTTCAATAGCTGCTTTCACCTTCTCAGCCGTGCCAACCGGAACCGTACTTTTATTTACAATAATTTTATATTCTGAAAGTATTTTTCCTAACTGATCGGCAACACCTAATATATAAGAAAGGTCAGCAGAACCGTCTTCTCCCGGAGGAGTTGGCAGGGCAAGAAAAATAACTTGCGCAGGTTTAATTGCTTCTTCAAGATTAGTGGTAAAGCTTAACCGCCCTTGCTTTATATTTCGTTCGAACAATGCATCCAGGTGAGGTTCGTAAATCGGAATAGAACCATTGCGCATGGATGCAACTTTTTTTTCATCAATGTCAATACAAATTACATGGTTGCCCATTTCGGCAAAGCATGTTCCTGTAACCAATCCTACGTATCCCGTTCCGACTACTGCGATGTTCATAAAAAAATATATTATTTAAAGTTAAGTTTTAAGAAAATCAGCTGTTAGTTTTTTGTGCTTTATGCATTTTGAAACCATTAATTTTCTTTTCAGGCTTTTTGTTGCCAAGATTTACAATAGGCTTTTTTACAAAAGACAAAACATTATCAGTAATGTATTTCAAATCGTCATTGCTGAGTTCAGTATGCATCGGCAATGAAATTACATTTTCAGCCAAATGTTCAGTGATTGGAAAATTTCCTTTTTTATACCGTTTATCCTTGTATGCTTTTTGCAAATGAACAGGAATCGGATAATAAATCATGGAAGGAATCCCCATGTTTGATAAATGGATGCGCAATGCTTCACGATCCACTCCATTTAATACTAAAGTATATTGATGAAACACATGCGTGGAATTTTTTTGCCTTGCCGGGATTTTAATTGAAGGATTATTTGCAAAGGCTTTATCATAATAATCGGCTGCGCGATTACGTGCCGCAGCATATTCATCCAAATGACGAAGCTTAATCCTTAAAATAGCCGCTTGAATAGAATCCAGCCTGGAGTTACACCCTATTTCATCAAAATGATATTGCAAAGACTGCCCGTGATTAGCCATCATTTTAATTTTTGAGGCAAGTTTATCATCATCAGTAAAAATTGCACCCCCATCACCCATACATCCAAGATTCTTTGAAGGAAAAAAAGAAGTGCAGCCAACAGTTCCTATCGTTCCTGCCTTTTTCTTCTTACCATTCGAAAAAGTATAATCACTGCCAATAGCCTGCGCCACATCTTCAATTACATACAGCTTATGCTTTTTAGCAATTTTCATTATTTTCTCCATATCGGCTGACTGCCCGAACAAATGAACCGGCACCACTGCCACAGTTTTCTTCGTGATTGCTTTTTCAAAAGCCTCCGGGTCAATAGTAAAAGTATCAGGATGCACTTCAACCAGAACAGGCTTCAGTTTTAAGAGCGCAATAACTTCGGCAGTTGCAACATAAGTGAAACTTGCAGTAATGACTTCATCTCCCGGCTTAAAGCCAAGGGCCATCATGGCAACCTGGAGGGCATCCGTACCGTTAGCACAGGGAATAACATGCTTTATTTTAAGATAAGAAGCCAATTCCTCAGCAAACAATTTCACTTCAGGGCCATTAATATACGCTGATGAAAGCACTACATCTGTAATAGCCTTATCAACTTCCGTTTTTATCTTTTGATATTGGCCAATCAGGTCAACCATTTGCAGCTTTTTCATTCGTTAAAATCGTCTGCGAAGATACGAATTAGTGTTTAGTGGGCTCTTGAATTATTCCTATCTTTGTCCCTGTAAAAACAAAAAAATGGCAACTCTCTTAATTCTTGGAATTCTTGGCGGAATGGGCGGAAGTGAAATATTCATAATTTTATTTATTGTTCTTCTTCTTTTTGGCGGCAAAAAAATTCCTGAACTTGCCCGCGGCTTGGGAAAAGGTATTCGTGAGTTTAAAGAGGCTTCATCAGGAGTTGATAAAGAAGAAGAAAAGAAAGAGCTGAAGAAGCCTGAATAGCCTTTCCGAATTTTCGGAAAATCCTCTTCGTTTAAAAAAATAATTTACTTTCGTTGTGTCGTCAATAAACGGATGAATAAAATTCATCTATTATTTTCTTCATTTAATAATTTAGACTTCTGTGAAACGAAAGCCTCCTCCTAAAAAACTTACTTCCCAACCAACCGTTATTGAAGCGAAGTCGATTAGTGCAACACCGTTACAACTAAAGAGAATTCTGCTTATTATTATTGCTGCCTTTTCTTTTGCGCTTTATGCAAACACACTAACTCATAATTATACGGTTGATGATGGAACCGTAATGCAGAATAACAAAATTGTAAAAAGAGGGATCAGTGCTATTCCCGAAATTTTTACAACACGTTACCGACAGGGATTCTGGGAACGAAAAGAAAATCTTTATCGCCCCCTTTCTCTTGTCATGTTTGCCATCGAATGGCAGATTGCTCCTGAAAAACCTTTTTTAGGTCATTTAGTAAATGTGCTCTTGTATGTAATTACCGGAATTTTATTATTCAATACGTTGGTAAAAATGCTTCCACAGAAGAATTTTATTATTCCTTTCATCACAACAATGATATTTATTGCGCATCCATTACATACAGAAGTGGTGGCAAATATCAAAAGCCGTGATGAGATACTAACCTTTCTTTTTGTAATTCTTTCTTTGAATACATTGATAAATTATCTCGGTTCTTCAAAAATTTTATCATTAGTAATGTCCCTGCTTTGTTTTTTTCTTGCACTTCTTGCAAAAGAAAATGCAATAACGTTTGTTGCAATCGTTCCTTTAGTGCTTTATTTTTTTACTGATGCTAAAACAAAAAAAATAATTTCCACTTCAGCGATTTATTTTGGTGTTGCAATACTTTATTTGCTGTTGAGGGCTGCAATCCTGAAAGGTCTGAGTGGCGAGGCAGAACTACAACTTGTCAATAACTCTCTTTTAGGGGCTCCTGATCTCATTACACGATTTGCATCAGCCATGTATATTATGGGAAGGTATTTACTACTGCTTTTCATTCCACATCCTCTTGTTTTTGATTACTCATATAATCAAATCCCGAATGTTACAATTACTGATTTTCGCGCTCTTATTTCTATTGTAATTTATCTTTCTTTTTTTATTTATGCAATAAAGAGTTTAAAAGCTAAAAACTTAAAGTCATTTGGGATATTATTCTTTCTAATTACCATTTCTTTGGTTTCAAATATTTTCTTTTTAATTGAATCCACAATGGCTGAGCGTTTTTTATATATGCCTTCTTTGGGATTTTGTTTTGTAATTGCTGTGTTGCTTACGGAAATTTTTAGAAGCAATACCTTACGTAATATGTTGATGATTAAAAGCAATAAGGGATTGTTCTCAATGGTGATTATTATACTAATATTATTTTCCGTCAAAACGCTTAGTAGAAATTTGGATTGGAAAAATAATTTGACTTTGCTTGCACACGATGTAAAAATCTCTCCCGAGAGTGCGCGTATAAGATACGCGTATGGCAGTGCTATTCTAATTGAGCAGGCTTTGAAAGAAGAAGATAAAAACAAAAAAATGAATTTGCTCGATAAATCAATTGAGCAACTTGAAAAAGGAGTTTCAGTTTTAAATACATATTCTGATGCATTCTATCATTTGGGTTTAGCATATAAAGAAAAAAGCGATTATGCCAATGCTATTAAAAACTTTGAATCTGCAAGAAGGGGCAGAACATTTACAGAGCCTGAATTTTACATTTCTTCCGGTGTGGCATATGGTGCAATGCATCAGTATGATAAAGCCATTGCAGATCTTACGAAAGCCGCAGAAATAAGCCCGAAGTCTTTTGACGCATATAATAATCTTGGATTGTATTATTTAGAAATGGGCAAGCCTGACGAGGCTATAAAAAGTTTAAACAAGGCAATTGAAATAAAACCTGATTTTGACAAGGCATTTTATAACCTTGGGAATACCTATGCTAAAATTGGAGATTACAGTAAGGCGATTGAACAGTATAGAAAAGCCGTTGCAATTTCGCCCTCATACGAAGATGCTTATAATAATATGGGGAATAGTTACGCGGCTATGAAAGATTATTCAAATGCAATTATATATTATAAAAAAGTAGTTGAAATAAATCCGCAGAATTTCCAGGTGTTAAATAATGTAGGAGTTACTTACCATGTTTTGGGAGATACCGCAAACGGAAATAAATATCTTCAAATGGCTCAATCTGCCCGACCAAAATAAACGAAAATGGTTTCTTCCCTATTGGTATTAACAGGTATATGGCGTGGAATACTCTCTTTGCCTGATGGCGAGTTGCCTTTTAATTTCGAATTAAAAAAAGCAAATAATTTATATACAATTGAAATTCTTAATGGAAAGGAAAGAGTAGTTATAAATGACATTACTTTAAAAGGCGATTCTCTTTTTGCAAAGTTTCCTGTTTATGATTCAGAGATAAAAGTTAAAGTGTCAGACAAGGAAATGACAGGTGTATGGATGAATTATTCACGTAAAACTGACCAGGCGATTGCATTTAATGCTGTGCAAGGAATCAATTATAGATTTTATGAGAGCAAAGAAAATGCTGTAGCGAATATTTCAGGTAAATGGGAAACATGGTTCAGCCCGGGAACCAAAGATTCTTCTTTAGCAATTGGAATTTTTACCCAAAACAAGGATCATGTTGCAGGAACTTTCTTAACTTCTACAGGAGATAATCGATTTTTGGACGGAATGGTTGTTGGTGACAGCTTATTTCTTTCTTGTTTTGATGGTGCGCATGCATATTTGTTTAAGGCAAGAATCTTAGGAAACAAAATCGGTGGTTTATATTTATCAGGCAATTATTGGAAAGAAAATTTTATTGCCGTGCGCAACGAAAACATTGAACTGCCAAACCCTGATTCTTTAACTTACTTAAAGCCCGGCTATGATAAAATGAACTTCTCTTTTCCTGATCTGGACAGTAATGTTATTAGTTTATCAGGTAAAAAATTTAGGGATAAAGTTGTGGTCGTCCAAATTATGGGATCATGGTGTCCAAACTGTATGGATGAAACAGTTTTTCTATCTGATTATTATAAAAAAAAACATTCGAAAGGAATAGAGTTCATTGGAATAGCTTTTGAAAAGACAAGCGATTTTAATAAAGCCGTTTCAAATGTTAGAAAACTAAAAAGTCGTTTCAGTATAAATTATACTTTAATGATTGCTGGAAATAGAGAAAATGCCAATACGGCTTTACCTATGTTAAATCGGGTGATGGGATATCCAACTACAATTTTCATTGACAAAAAAGGGATTGTAAGAAGAATTTATACTGGATTTAACGGACCAGCAACAGGCAAATACTATGAAAAATATAAGGATGATTTTAACGATTATATCAATAAGCTTATTCATGAATAAACATCATCTTAGGCCAAAATTTGCATATCTTAATTGTTTCACTTAACTTGCAGTCACTTTTGAATAAACTTAATTCCAGACAAACTAAATTTCTAATATCTTATGAAAAAACTAAAGCTATTATTCTTATTTGTGGTTGTAATAATACCTAAGCTTCTGTGGAGCCAATGCACTACAACAAACGCAACAAGTTGCCAATGCCCTGCTGGTGGCGGAACAGATTGTGATCTATTGCCGGATATTTCAATTGCACGACTGCCTTTAACCCAAACAAGTAACTATACCGAGTACCCCCAAGTATGCAATCCCCCCTGTAGTGGGAATGATGGACGCTTGCGTCTGGGTGTTTCTACGCCTATTATTGGGTTTGGTCCGCTTGAAACAAGGGGAACATCCAAATATGTATGCGGTACAGATACCGTTGATGCAGGCTCGGTTGCAAATATTCCGGCAACATGTCCTATAACAGGGGATCCTCCACATCAATTGATAAATCAACGAATTTATCATAAGAATGGAAATACAATGACATTTACTGACCGTGCAGCGGGTTCCATGACTTATCATCCAACTCATGGCCATCAGCATGTTGACGATTGGGGAATTTATACATTGAGACAAAGTAATGGAGATCCCAATCCTTTAAACTGGCCGATTATTGGAAATGGTGCAAAGCTTGGATTTTGTTTACTTGATATAGGAAGCTGTAATGGAAGCAGCGGCTATTGCACAGATTCGTTGGGAAATACCTTAAACAGTACTAATATTGTTAACTATGGTTTAGGAGGAGGAAGTTATTCCTGCTCTAACACTGTTCAGGGAATTTCGAATGGTTATATGGATACCTATAGCCAATCTTTAGATGGTATGTGGATTAACATTCAACCACAATTATGCAATGGAACTTATTATGTAGTTGTTCAAATTGATCCGCATAACTATTTTACTGAAACAAATGAAAATAACAATGTCTTAGCGGTACCAATAACTTTGACACAGCAAGCAGGCAATATTCCTGTAATATCAACAAGCGGACCAACTATATTATGTCCGGGGCAGAGTGTCACTCTTACTTCCACAGCAGCATACAATTATGTATGGTCAAATGGCGCAACAACGCAATCAATAACGGTAAATGCTGCCGGTACATTCACTGTAACCGTTAATACAGCATTACCCTGTTCAACGACATCCCAACCTGTTAGTGTAACAATAAAAACAATTACCGCTACTGCTTCAGCAACTCCTTCCACAATTTGTGCAGGGCAAACAACTCAGTTATCAGTTACGCATAATGCAAGCGGAACAACAACAGTTCCGACTGCATTTACAAACACAACTCAAGTATTTATTCCGGATAATAATTCTACCGGTGTTACTTCGCCAATTGCTGTTTCAGGAATTTCACCCACAACATTAAGCTCGGGTATGATTGTTTCTGTTAAATTGAATTTAACACATACTTATAATGGCGATCTCTTGGTTTCATTAATTGCTCCTTCAGGAAATACAATCAACCTAAGTAATAGAAGAGGCGGTAGTGGAGATAATTTTACAAATACTGTTTTTTCCATGTCTGCAACAACAAACATTGCAAATGGCACAGCTCCATTTACCGGATTATATATTCCGGATGGTTCATTTAATTCTCTTACTGGTACTGTAAATGGAACATGGACTCTTAAAATAGCCGATCTCGCAGCAGTTGATACAGGCAGAATCCGTGATTGGACGATAACTATCAATAACCAGATTGCAACTGCACCAAATTTTTCCTGGACATCCACTCCTGCAGGATTTACTTCAGCCACACAAAATCCTCCTGCCTCTCCTACAGGGAATACAACTTATAATGTTGTGATAACAGATGGAAGCGGGTGCACAGGTTCAAGTTCTGTAAGCGTAACCGTTAATCCGTTACCAAACGTTACTGCAGATAATGTCAGCGGTTGCGTAGGTTCATTCATTCCCCTTTCCGGAATACCTGCTTCAGGCGGGATCTGGAGTGTTGCAAATCCTTATACAGGATCAAGCACTACTTACACGCATACCTATACGGATGGAAATGGCTGCACAAAAACGAGTAATTCAGCAAATATTACAGTAAATCCTTTACCTACTGTTTCATTCAGTGGTTTAGCATCAAGCTATAATGTTAATGATGCGGCCGTCACATTAACAGGATCACCACCGAATGGAATCTTCAGCGGAGCAGGAATTTCAGGAAATACATTTACCCCCTCAGTTGCCGGAGTTGGTGGTCCCTATACCATTACTTATTCATATACTGATGGAAACACTTGCAATAATTCTTCATCTCAACAAACTACAATTACTAATTGTGTCCCTCCTGCTCAGCCAGGAAATATAACTGTAACAGGGGGAATTACAAAAGTATGCCCGGGCAATAACAGAACTTACACGATAAGTGCTGTCCCTGGAGCTACGAGTTATACGTGGACACCACCAATCGGAGGAACAATAACGAGCGGGCAAGGAACTGTTAGTATAACTGTAAACTTTACACCCTCATTTACCGCATCTGATACGGTTCGGGTGATTGCAACTAATTCATGCGGAAGCAGTCCTCAACAAAAACTTGCCGTAACTCGCAATACTCCGGCAACGCCTTCGACAATAACCGGAGATAATTTTGGAGTTTGCAATGGAATAGATATTCCTTATTCCGTAACCTCAGTTGCCGGAATGACCTATAATTGGTCGTTCAGTGTAACTACTGCATCTATCAGTGCCGGACAAGGAAGTAATGCAGTAACCGCAAATTTCGGAGCTACGTACGTAACAGGTTCGCTTTCTGTTAATGCAAGCAATACCTGCGGAACCAGTGCAAATCGTACTCTTACTGTTAAAGCAACACCAGCAACTCCAACAGCTATTACAGGACCAACAGCTGTATGTAAAAATCAACAGGGAGTTCCTTATTCAACTACTGCCATTGCCTCTGCTACTTCTTACACTTGGGTAGCTCCAACGAATTGCAGAATATCTGACGGTATCACAACTTCAACTTCTGCAACTTTTACTACAACCTCTACTTCTGTCACGGTTAATTATAAAAAGACGGCCGGTACGTTAAAAGTTAGAGCAAATAATGCCTGCGGTTCGGGTGCTTATTATTCTATTACCATCACGTTTGTTTGCCGCGATGCAAATGAAATCGCTGACTTACCTGATTTTACATTGCATCCAAATCCCGCCAAGGAAGATGTTGAAATTAATTATATATCAGACGTTCCTGGCAGTGGGCAACTTACAATTTCAGATATAATGGGACGGATATTATATGCGCAACCTTTGAATGTTAATGAGGGGGAAACTATCAGCAAGATTGACCTGAAAGGAATAAGTAGAGGCATCTATTTTGTGACTATTATTCAATCGGGGAATAAATTGTCTAAAAAACTTGTCATAGATTAATAAGAGTTTTAGTTATTAAAGAGTGCCATATTTTTGTGCGGCACTTTTTTATTTATGAGAAATAAATTTATTCTTTCAATACTATTATTAACCTGCAGCTTTTGTATCCAGGCGCAAAACCCATGGACAATTTATAATACTGTTAATAGCCCGCTGCCGGAAAATTCTGTACGTTGCATTGCCTTTGATACTTCTGGGTTAAAATGGGTTGGAACTGATTACGGTTTAGCATCTTTTGATGATGTAACATGGACAATTTACTCAACCTCAAATTCAGGGTTGCCGGATAATTATATCCGCTCCATTGCCGTGGATCGCTACAATAATAAGTGGATTGGTACTTTTTTGGGTGGGCTTGCAAAATTTGATGGGACTAACTGGACTGTTTATAATACATCCAATTCAGGGTTACCTGATGATTTTGTTAAAAGTATTGCTATTGATACGGCAGGGATCAAATGGATCGGCACGATAATCGGTCTTGCGGAATTTGATGATGTTAATTGGACTGTTTATGATTTATCCAATTCTGTTTTTACTTTATCGGATAATATTAACGACATCAAAATTGATTCATTAGATGTATTTCGAATCGGAACGAATAATGGAGGCTTTTTAAAAATTGTTGGCGGCACATGGACGTTATACACTATTCCTAATGGTTCAGGAATTCCGGATAATTCGCAAATGGAAGTTACGGTTGATGATAATGGAGTGGATTGGTTGGCTACTCCTGCTAATGGATTGGTCGCGCATCCGGGCGGATCTAGCTGGATTGTTTATGATCAGTTTACTTCTACCATGCCTTCGTCAAGCGCAACATCGTTGGTAACCCTGGCAAACCCGGATAGGATATGGATTGGAACACTTGATGTTGGTTTGATTAGGAAAGTTGGAGTAACGTTTGTAAACTACGACCCTTCGAATTCTGACTTTCCCGATACCTATGTTCAGTGTGTTAAAAAGGATGAAAACGGAATTATATGGGTGGGAACACAGATTGGAGGATTGGTTCGACTGGATGAATCGCTTTTAACTTCCGTTGCTGAAAATGATCAGCTGCCGCAGGCAATTATTTTTCCTCAACCGGTTAAAGATCAGCTTACGGTTTTTTATCCAAATTCAAATTTGAAATCAATTGAAGTTGCTGATATCACAGGAAAAAATCTTGATTTAAATTTTTATCAATCTTCCCCGGATAATTACAAAATCAATCTTCAGCATTTATCTGCAGGTATTTATTTTCTAAGAATACTAACTGCTGAAAATAAAATGATGACGAAGAAATTAATTAAGATCGAATAAAATTCTATGAAAGTTGCTGTTGTTGGTGCTACGGGTTTGGTGGGAACTGTAATGCTAAAAGTGCTGGAAGCACGAATGAACGGTCAGGTATCTGAATTGATTCCTGTTGCAACGGAAAAATCGGTCGGGAAGGAAATTTCATTTCAAAATAAAAAAATCAAAATACAAGGCTGTGCAGATGCAGTGAAAGAAAAGGCGCAGATTGCATTGTTTTCTGCAGGAGGAAATACTTCATTGGAATGGGCACCAAAGTTTGCCGAAGCAGGAACAACTGTAATTGATAACTCTTCGGCATGGAGAATGGATCCCGCGAAAAAATTAATTGTTCCCGAAATTAATGCTGATGCTTTAACGAAAGAAGATAAAATTATTGCCAACCCGAATTGCTCCACTATCCAGATGGTGATGGTGTTAAATCCTCTTCATAAAAAATATAAGATTAAAAGAATTGTTGTCTCCACTTATCAATCTGTTTCAGGAACAGGGAAAAAAGCGGTGGAGCAAATGATGAATGAAAGAAAAGGCATTAAAGGTGAAATGGCGTATCCGCATCCGATTGATTTGAATGTGCTTCCGCAGGTAGATATTTTTCTTGACAACGGTTACACGAAAGAAGAAATGAAAATGGTAAACGAAACACGAAAAATTCTGCGCGATGATTCCATCAGGATTACTGCAACCACCGTTCGTGTGCCGGTTATGGGCGGACATTCTGAAGCGGTGAATGTGGAATTTGAAAATGATTTTGATTTAAATGAAATTAAATCACTGCTTGCATCAACACCGGGAGTAATTTTATATGATGATGTAAGTAATTTGAAATATCCGATGCCCATTCATGCCGAAGGAAAGGATGATGTTTTTGTGGGACGGTTGAGAAGAGATGAAAGCAATCCAAATTCGATAAATATGTGGATTGTTTCGGATAATCTCCGCAAAGGAGCTGCAACTAATGCAATACAAATTGCAGAATATCTTTTAATGAAAAAATATATTTAGTTAATTTTTGCCAGGAGAGGATTTGCCAAGCCGGAATATTCCTGCAAATCCATTTTTACTGAACCCACAAGGATTTCTGCTTCAGCTCTAACGACAACGCGGTTCTTATCATCGGAAACCCATAAAGTCATATCCTCTTCATCTTTAAATACTCTGCCCACTAACAGTACAGGACGGAATTTTATGCAATTAAAAGTGCCGAGTTTAGTTTTAATTTTTTCTTTCCCCAAATATTTTATGTGCATCTTAATCACTTCATCATCAAGATAGGCATTAAACGGATACACATCATTCACTTTTGCGGTATCAAAATTTAACGTTCGCGCATAATAATATGCCGATACTATATCCTGCACCTGCTGCGGAACCGGGATGGTTTTTTTTTCGCTGATAGCAACATTTTTGTAATGATTGAACGTAACATTCTGGCTGATTTTGTAACCGCCTTCATCAACGCGCCTGATAAAATACCAGGGAATTATGGATTGACTGTCAATGTAACTTTCGTAACGGTCGCGGACTTTGAAAAACCAGTCGAATGCGCCCTTGGTTTGTCCTGTACCCACAACGTGATACACGGGTCTGTTAGAAAATGTTTTCATTTCGGGCAGCACTTCCAGCCGCGCTTCGCCTGCATCGAGGAAACCGTAGTGCACACGGTACTGGAGCACTTCACTGGTTGTGAATGCTTCGTTCCGAATTGTTTTTAAAGTGGTATCCTGGGCTTTTAACGAGAAGGGCAGCAGTGCGGATAAAATAATACCTATTGAAAGATTTTTCATGTATGATCTTAGACTCAAAGAACGTTCCAAGTTGCATGAATGATGAGTGAAGTATTACTCAGTCGGCACTCCGATCTCGTTTTCAGTAATATGCAGATCTTTTAATTTCGGCAGGTCTTTTACATTTTTCAAGCCGAAATGATCCATAAAATTTTTGCTGGTGCCATAAATCAATGGTTTGCCGGGGCCATCGCTTTTGCCTTCGATAACGATTAATTCCTTTTCCAGCAATTTCTGAATGCTGTAATCGCAATTCACGCCACGTATTTGTTCGATTTGCGGTTTAGAAACGGGCTGTTTGTAGGCAATAATGGCAAGCGTTTCGAGCGCTGCTGTGGAAAGTTTTTTCTTTTCTTTTAATTGCAACAAGGTATTAATTGCAGTATGAAATTCTTTCTTCGTTAAAAATTCATAGCCGCCTGCAATTTCCGAAAGCTCGAATGAGAATTCTTCGCTTGTGTATTTTTCACGGAGCTGCGAAATATTTTCGCTGATTTCGTCTTTAGAAATTTCCCACCCATAAACTGTTTTCAGGCACGATTGAATTTCTTCAATGGTAATTCCCTGTTCAGCAGTAAAAATTAATGCTTCTACTTGTTGTTTTAATTCTTTCATCCGGAAATAAATAATTTATTTTTTATGCGTGTTCAAAGATACAATTTAAAGGCTTTTCAGAGGGAATATGCGAATAATAAATATTAAGTTTGAGATCATTATTATTAAAACATGCCTCCCGGTAAACTAAAAAGACTTGCAGTTTATGCGCTTGATAAATCAAGATGGAATGATTTTGAAAAATTATTGGGCGAGCGGGGCGCATGTGGCGGTTGCTGGTGTATGACCTGGCGGCTGAAAAGCAGCGATTTTGAAAAAATGAAAGGCGAGGTAAATAAAAAGGCAATGTTTAATCTCACCAAAAAAGGAGAACCCACCGGAGTGATCGGTTATCTCGACAACACTCCTGTTGCATGGTGTGCATTGGCACCACGAGAAAAATTTTTGCGATTGGAAAATTCAAAAGTGTTGAAACGGGTGGATGAACAGCCCGTTTGGTCGCTCACGTGTTTTTTTATTGATAAAAAATTCAAGAGGCAGGGCTTATCGCTGGAGATGATTAAGGCTGTAATTACATATTGCAAGAAGCAAAAAATAAAAATCATTGAATCGTATCCTACCGAGCCGAATACAAAATTGCCCGATGCGTTTGTATGGACGGGCATTGCTTCGGTGTTTGAAAAAGCAGGTTTTGAAGTTGCTGCCCGGCACTTGGGCACTCGCCCGGTGATGCGTTATTATCTTTAATAATTTAAAAATTCTCAGGCAATGTAATGCTCTTCGGCCACCGTCCATGGGCTTGCAAGCTGCGGATGCTTTGTATTGTACCAGCGCGCCATGATAAATATTTTTTTGCCCTGGTTCCCGATCCCGGCATCTATTTGAAAAATAGTTTTTGTAAAAATTTCTTTTATGGTGCCGTCATCAGCGCCAATGGGTTTTGTATCGGAAATTCTATAGGCAACTTGTATAGCATCTGCGCCATCCGCTTTGCGCGCACGGCCCTCGGCAGTTGGAATGCGGCATTTAATGGTAAATACTCCGCCTCTGACGTGCAACGCCTTTAACATTAATTCATCGGAAATGGCAACCCTCCTGAATGTTCGTTTGCTGCGTTTCAAAACAAACCGGAAAATGGCCGCGTCTTCGGAGGTTGCATCACGATTTACAGCAATTGCATTAATAATTGGGCTGGCAAATGCCCTGAAGGTTTTCATAAAATTGTTCACACTCTTTTTCGCAAGACTGGTACTAGTGGCGGAAGACGTGTAAGCTTTATAAAGGGTATCGCGCCAAAATACCCGCTTTGCCGTCCAGTCGTTTGCCTCCTGCAATGTTAAACCGAGGCGCTGCCAGTTAGCCACAGGGCTTCCTTCTTGCAGAAATTTATCGGTACTATTTATATAGAGGTTAAATTGCCCGATAGTGTCTGGTACTCGTGATCTTCCCATGGTTGATTCTTTTTTAGTTTGAACTCCTACCCCTATTTTCTATTCTTTCAGAGGTAAATTTTGATTAATTGCCAAAATTAACTAATTTTCTGTTCTTGAACAACAAAATCCCGTGCAAGAACAGAAGTTTTCCGTTCTTGAACAACAAATTTACGTTTATGAACAACAATTTTATGTTTAAGAACAGAGGATTTCTGTTCCAGAACAGCATTATTACGTTTAAGAACATCATTTATACGTTTAAGCACGGGGAATTGCTGTTCTTAAACAACAAGCTATTGAATATGTACGAAACCCTGAAAAAAAGCGATAAACACTTAATTCTCGGCAAGGCTTTTGCTATGTATCAAGTATTCTAACGAGAAACCTCCCCAAGGTAAAGTATTAAAGTATTTAGTAAACGATTCGAAGTAATCAGTACCAAGTATAAAATATACAGTTCGTTCAAAAACTTAAAAACAGTCATTCATTCTAAAAGCTTATTCTGATCTCCGGAATTCATCCCGGGCTATGAATAATCATAAAATTTGATTCTTACGTCATTATTATATACAATCAATCATGTCAAAAAACATTCTCTATCCCCTGGCAATTTTTGCATTTGCTGCAAGCATTGCATCGTGCCATAAAGACGCCTGCAAAGACCAAAACTGCCCTTCGGGGAAAGTTGCCTATGCGGTGAGCGATAATCAATGCGAATGCGTGTGCCCCTTGCAAGCCGAAAAAGGCGTGCCTTACGGTAATCCCTGCGAAAGTGGTTACACCTTCGATGCCAATAATTGCGAATGCGATCCCATTCCGACCTATACGGTTTATCGCCTGCAAACGGGCAATTACACCGGCATAGATAATTGCATTGCGCAACCTACCAACTCACACGTCCGGCAGCCTGATGCTGCACATATCTATTTTGTGCCCTTTGCCGATGTGGTTGATTCCATCGCCATCACCCAGCTTTCAGGAAATAATTTCGGAGGCTCCGGCAACGATGGCACCAATACCTGGAGCGTATCAGCAACACTTTTATCGAACACTTCCGTAAAAGTCAACTATACGCTCACCAATCATGGCACCTCCACGAGCTGTGTAAGTACTTTCAACTACAAATAAAAATTTTCTTCTTCCCTTTAATTTAATTTTCGCTTCCGCGGAAGGAAGGGCGTTTGTATTGACGAAAGTTGTCAGAATTTAGTCAAACAAAGAACAAGGATTTAGATTTACGATTTGAATAAAAGCGATTAATCCGTGTAAACCCACAAAATCAGCGGCATCTGTGTTCTATTCCTTCACTTGCAGACTTTGCTTTCTCCGAACTCCGAACTCCCTCCTCCGAACTCTCAAATAAAACAAAACCCCCGCATTTTGCAATGCAGGGGCTTATTATTTTGGAATAATATTTTTAGAACTGAAAATCTAATCCGGCACTCAGAAACATCACACTGTTATTTACAGTTGCTGTTACTTCATAAGGCGCAGCGTTCAGCACATTAATTTGTCTATCCTTCTCATAAAACGTTTTTGCAATACCCAGGTTCAGTTTCGTTTTTCCAGTAAGCGCATAAGCACAACCGGTATTAACTGTTACATTATTACCCGGCACCGTTTCGAAAGCGCCAATGGTAGTATAATATAAATCTCTGTTTTCCCAATTCAATACAGTGTACATCGTTCCAAGGCTCCATAAAAGTTTTGGAGATACTTTATATTCAAAACAAGCTGCATAATTAACAGCATTGCCGGCAATAGTGCTCAATTTTGTATCGTCAGCCATAGTGCCCCAATCAGCAGCCGTCTGGAAATAATAATTCATTTCAGCCGAAGCCCTGAATTTTTCAGTTACGTTATAACCCATTCCGATACCTAACATTCCCGGAAGATCTCTGCGGTGTTTGTCACCATTCACCATCAGACCGATATCATCAGTAGTAACTGCTGTAGTAAAATCCAATTTAGCCTGTGTTTCATAACGAACACCAATATTTAATTTCTCAGTTGGTGTTGCATTAATTCCAATCACACCTGAAAATCCTGAAGCATTATCTTTTGAATCCAGCGCAAGCGGCATATCTTCCAAATCATAAGGCGATTCTGTTAAAGTAGTTCCTGCTTCTGTTTTATTTTTTGCATTCAAATAACGAACACCAACTGAAAACGAAACCATATTAGTTGCAGCAACGCTAAACCCCGCTGTTGTAGTCAGGTAATAAGAAGATGCTTTCAAATATTGGTCCTTTACATTAGCATAAGCGCCCTGTGCACCGCCTAAAGCCATCATGCTAATTAAATCAGTATTAATGGAACCATGAGGATAATTTGCAACGGCACCGCCTCCTGAAATATACATGCCGCCCCACAAAGCCCAGTTGCTTTTATTGTAGCTCATAAACAAATTAGGAACAAACATATCATTCCCGTCCTGTTCAAACTTTGTTGTCCCATAGCCTAAATCATATTCATGAGTCGGCTTGCGAAACAAGGACTGGTTTCCGATGGCTAAATGAAACCCGGTAGTCAACTTTGTTAATCCTGCAGGATTGTAAACAACTCCGTCCGTTCCGTCAGTAGCTGCATTCCGCGAACCACTGCGCACCCATTCAGGACTCATGTTACTCAGGTTGTCAATCTGCGCATTTACTTGTGCAGCCATCATTAAAATTGTTGCCGCTAAAACGAATTTAGATAGTTTTTTCATTTTGTTTTTATTAGTGAATGAATCCTTTACGAAGAAATCTATAAAGGGTTACAGAAAATGCAGGCAATTAATGGTTATGCTCAGGGGTTTACAAAAAAAATCAGCCACCAGGCGGTGACTGATTTTCAATGAACGAAAAGCTAACCCTTAAAACTTAACCATTATATCTAATAAACTCATCCAGTTCATGAATGCTGCTTTCAAAAGTGAAGGAATCATTTACCTGGAAATAATTTCTTTTATCTATTGTCCGATTGAATGCATACTTTGCTAAATCCAGCTTGCTTGATTCAAAAGTCATCAGATTCATAAGCTCCATTACCTGTTGAGCGCTTACATATCTTTCAGACAATACTTGTTTGGCAACTTCCATTTTAGTGCTTTCAAAACTTTTGCTGTTTATAGAATTACGAAGCATATCGAAATCATGGTTACTCATCGGCATCAAATAAGGCGCAGGAAGCTGGTGAGGATTTGGTAACACATTATTCACAACCGGAGGCGCACAAATTGGAACAACGCTTAGAACTTTATATCGCCCGAACCGATCAATCCGTGCCATAACTCTTGATGCAGGAGACAAGTTTATATAACCACTGAACAATATAGTATTAGTAAAAGGACGAACCCCTCGTGTTTGAACCTGCAGGTAATGTGTGCCGGGAAGAACATCAAGAATGCTAAAATGATAATCAGGTCTGCCATAAAATTGATTATCCAGCATCACTGTGAACAAAGTATTTCCATGCACATCCAGCAATAGTTCAGAGTGCATGTGGTTTGCTCTTGCAGAAAGTTCGCTGAGTAAAATGGCAATTGTGTAGATCAATTTTTTCATATTGTTGAGATTTATTTTTTATAAAGCAGGCATTTCAATAGATATGCCACGTAAAAAGCATTCATGCGGGCTTCATGAAAAAGCAGCGCATACATTTCAATGGCTTTCCCTAGTGGATTAAAAAATATTTGTAAGAGGAAAGAAAAATTAAGGCTCAGTAATAAAACTCAGCCTTGCTGTTTTGTATGTGGAGGATTGAAGTAGCCGATTCATTATAAGCTGTGTATTAAAAGGGCCTTTTACAATCACGCTATTAATAAGCCATGCAGGAACATTTCCTCCCGGTTCAGTCCCCATTTCTAAATCTATCTCGACCATTCCGTTTTTCTTGGGAGTAAGTGTATAAACAGAATGGAATTGGGTTACCCTTACCATATCTTTATTAACAGGAACTATTCCATCGGCAATATCAGCGGTGACAGAAACTACTTTGGTTTTGTTTTCCTGCGATATTTTCATGTGCGCAGCCATATCACGATCATCAACCGGCCATGGGGCTTCTATCACATAATAATAATATAAATCTTTATCATTTATTTTTTTTACCAGTCGTGCAGTGGGGCAATGGTACACCCAATCGGGATAATGATCATAATCGGTAAGTATTTTTACAATAGAAGAAAGTGAAGATTTAACTGTGGTTACGCATTTCAATTCTTTGAAATCAGAATTAATATTCTTGCGCGTGTAAACAGCAATATTGTCTTTATCTTTTTTTAATTCCCATTTATCGCCAGCCGTTAAAAGAAAAAAAATAATGAAAAACTTTTGCAAAAAATAAAAATTGCGAATCATAAAATAAGTAATCAGTTTATGGTGATTACTCCTTTGCTACAAAATTATCTGTTATAGTGCAGCTCAATTTTATGTTTGTTTTTATGGTGTTTCGATTGGGAAATAAACATCCGTTTGCCATTTAGCAGTATCTTTTTCCGTACCCGGATCGGTGACGTAAACTTCCCAGGGTGCGCCTGTTTGTTTTTTTCCGTTTGTATTGATCCATTCTTTTATAGCAGAATAAACACTATGTATTCCTGAGTAATCACCAAAATAGTGTACAAGCACAGCATTACCGGCTTTGATTTCACCCGGCTGTACTTTTCCATCTGCTTTGCCTGGCTTATCAACCGCAATAGCTGCATCGAACATCCAATTAGTTTGTGAATCGGAATAATAAATAGCAAAAGGTGCTCCTGCTATATTCAATTTCTGTTTTTTCATTGCCTCTCCTATTGTATGATAATTCATTCCCAACTTTTGTCCGATGGTTGCCATGGTACCTGAATCGCGGATGGCAAGGTAAGGCTGTGCAGTTACAGTGGTTGCTTCAATTTTTATTTCAGGTTTTTTTACAGGAGGAGGCATGCTTTCGGCAAGGCGCTTTATATCGGCTAAGCCCTGGTCAAATTGTTTTTCTAACATGCCTTTCATCATCACGTTCATGTATTTTGAAATGGGATTGCCAGATTTATCAGTATCAAGATACCAGGAAATTTTTACTCCGCCCTCGGCAGGCTCAAAGTTATGACCGGCAGTTGCTTTGCCATGACCACCAAAGTCAAGATCAGTTTTTATTGTTTCATTTGGTTTGACATCGGAAAAAGTTAGCGTGCCGGTGCCTGTTTTCGAGCTTGCCCATTTATATCCTGCGCCTGTACCGGAAGCTGGTCCGAAATAATCAAGCTTTGTAGTGGGATCCATTTTTATCCAGGGAGACCATTTTTCCCAATTCTTAATAACGTTTACCTGTTCAAATGCATTTTCAATGGGCGCATTCACAACTATGGAACGCTCGACATGTATTTGTGAAGGGAGAAACAGAGAGATTACAAGCAACAAAGCAATTAAAGACAGAAGTGTGATTCCAATAATTTTTAAAGCTTTCATAAGTTTTTTGTTTTTTGGTTAATAAGGCGAATATAAAAAGATTTGCCGGATGGATTACATCCTATTTTTAATTGCTTGAAAAGGTTGTTTTCGGTGATCGATGAAAAAAGGAGGGGAGTGGAGCAATTTGCGGTCCCTGCTGAGCGATTTTCCGTTCCTACAGAGTGATTTTCTCTACCTGCGGAGTGGTTTTCTGTCTTTGCCGAGCGGTTTTCCGTCCCCGCTGAGCGATTTTCTCTCCCTATGAAGTGATTTTCCGTCCCTGCTGAGCGATTTTCCGTCCCTGCCGAGTGGTTTTTCGTCCCTGCTGAGCGATTTTCGCTCCACCCCCAAATTTTTAATTGATGTAAAATCAATTGTTTAAGTTAAAAAGTGAGGTTTTAGGTGGTTTTTGGGCAGTTTTGAAGTGGAAAGAGGAAGGCTGGAAAAGTGGCGCCCTTTTGAGAGCGGTTTTGCGCCAGGGATGGAAGTGGAAAGCCCGCAGTGGGTGGATTTAAAAACACACCCCTATCCCCTCTCGCTTACACACAAAATCCAGCGCACAGAGGGGAACCATGAATAGCTTGTGGGTGGGTGCGGACTTGGAACGGACAGCCCGGTGCACTACTGCGATAGCAGGAGGGCAGGCGCCCAAATTAGAAATTAGGAAATGGGAAATGGGATTTAGAGTTTGCCCTATTGGTTGAATTTATGAAGGGCTTGAAATAAAAAACCTCCCGGGTTGCAGGAGGTTTCTGATTCACTTAATTAATATTTTCAGGCGTGCGCGACTTCGGTGGAGGTGACGTAAACGTATGATTTTTCGTTTGCACGTTTTTTGAAAACTACGGTGCCGGGGCGCAATGCAAATAAAGTATGGTCTTTGCCCATTCCCACGCCTTCGGCAGGGTGGTGCTTGGTTCCGCGCTGGCGAACGATGATGTTTCCGGCAATGACTTTTTGACCACCGTAAACTTTTATTCCGAGACGTTTACTGTGTGACTCACGACCGTTTTTTGAACTTCCGACTCCTTTTTTGTGTGCCATTTGAATTTATGCTTTATTATTATATGCTGATTGATTCAATTTGAATTTTGGTGAACTGCTGGCGATGGCCATTCATTTTTTGATATCCTTTTCTTCTTTTCTTTTTAAAGACAAGCACTTTGTCGCCTTTTACATGGGAAATAACTTTTGCTGATACGCTGGCTCCTTTTAGAAGGGGTTTGCCAACTTTTACTTTGCCGTCATTGTCGGATAAAAGCACTTCTTCGAATTTAACGGTTGCTCCTTCTTCTGCCTGCAGGCGGTGAACTAAAACCGATTGTTTTTCGGTTACCTTCATCTGCTGGCCGGCTATGTTTACAATTACGTGCATGTGTTTTTATTTTTGGGGACGCAAATGTAGGAAAAGATTTCAAATTGGCAAGGAAGTTTCAGGGGGAATTACAGGCTAATTGCCCCTTTGTTTGGCTTTTGTTGCCCGAATTTCTTTAATACGGTCATGGTTGATGAGGTAAACCCCTAATAAAATCCCTCCCATGGCGAGTAAATCGCCAAAACTGAGCTTTTCGCCATCGGAAATGCCCCATGCAAGGGCAACAATCGGGATTAGATAGGTGACGGAGGCAGCATAAAGGGCATTGGAAATTTTTATGAGCTTGTTAAAGAAAACGGTGGATAATGCGCTTCCGAAAATTCCGAGCAATAAAATGTATCCGAAGCTGCTCCATGATTCGGGATGAGTTTGGAGGCGATGGATGAAATCGGTGGTGAAAAGATAAATGCCCGAAGGAATGCCGGCAGCAAAAAGTGCAAAACCTGTGATGTGTGTAGCATTTACTTCTTGTAAATATTTCCTGAGAATGTTTGCGCTGAATGCATAACATACACAAGCAAGAACAATTAAAAGTGCAAACCAATTATCGAGGTTGCTGAGATTTCCATTTGCATTGAGAAGAATTAATGCAACAGCTCCAGCCAAACCGATGATGACGCCAAGGATGTGTGATTTTTTAAATACGCTTCCGAAAAATGTGGCTCCCACCACTAAAACAAAAACAGGAGTGAGTGAATTTAATATGCCAGCCATGGAACTTGAAACGCGAGTTTGTGCGTTTGCAAAAAGGAAAGCAGGAATTCCGTTTCCTAAAAATCCGCTGGCAATAATGTATTTGTAATATGACTTTTTTACTTTTTTCATTTGAAGAATAACAACAGGGAAAAGGCTGAGGAAAGCAAAGAATAGGCGGATGGCTGCAACCTGGTCGGGTGGAAAAGAAACGAGCCCGCGTTTCATAAAAATAAAAGAACTGCCCCAAATGAGCGCGAGCAATATGAGATAAACCCAGCGGACTATTTTGTCTTCCTCTTTCATCAACGAATTGCGAATTTTTACTTCAACGAATTACGAATCTGTTATACGAAACTACGAATTACGAATGCCTTTCTTATTTCTCTTTGTTTTGGAGGCATGGAAGGCAGCATTCTTTTTTTCATGGAATGCTCCTTTAAATTCAGGATCTTCTTTTCTTTTTTGATGATCGAGCTCGCGGTCCATTTGTTGTTTTTCTTCGTAATCCGTTTTTTCGATAAACACATCTGCAGGAACTTCTTTTACCGGAATACGCTGCTGAATAAGTTTTTGAATTTTTTCCAAATGATATTCATCCACAGAATTGCAAAATGTAATGGATGCTCCGGCTTTAAAAGCACGACCGGTTCTTCCGATTCGGTGAATGTAATCTTCGTAAATCAGCGGAACATCAAAATTAATGACATGGCTTACATCGGTTATGTCCAATCCACGTGCTGCAACATCGGTTGTGATTAATAAGCGGACATCTTCATTTTTAAATGCATTCATTGCATTAATTCTTGTTTGCTGTTCTTTATTTCCATGAATAAGACGTAATGATTCTTCGTTTATAAAATCTTTTAAGCACTCATAAAGTGCAGTAGCAATTTTTTTTGTTTTGCAAAACACAATCACTTTTGAGAAACTTTTTTCATTTAGTAAAAGATGCTTCAACAAATTAAGCTTCGAATTAAAATTCGGAATAAAATAAACTTCCTGCGAAACTGTAGAAGCAGTTTTTTTTTCGGGTTCAATATTTATTATGGTAGGGAATTCCATGAAATCTCCTGCAATTTTTTTTACCAAATCGGACATGGTAGCAGAAAATAAAAGATTTTGGCGCTTCCGTGGAATGATTTCGAGAATGGAATGAATCTGCCTGATAAATCCCATATCCATCAGCTTATCCGCCTCATCAAGCACAAAAATTTTAATCTTTTTTAAATTTAAAATGCCATTGCTATAAAATTCCAAAAGCCGACCGGGGGTTGCAACAAGTAAATCAATTCCATTTTCTATTTGTTGCTTCTGAAGCTTTGTTCCTGTTCCTCCATAAATTACTGAATAACGTAAATCGGTGTATTTGGAAAATGCTTTGATATTATCAGCAATCTGCAATGCAAGCTCGCGAGTAGGTAAAATAATTAACGCACGCGGTTCATGTCCTTGGGCATGACTTAAATTTTTTAAAACCGGCAATAGATACGCTGCTGTTTTTCCTGTTCCGGTTTGCGCAATTCCCATCACATGCTGTCCTGATAAAATTGCCGGAATAGTTTTTTGCTGAATTAATGTTGGAGTATTATAGCCCGCTTCTACTACTGCATTTAAAAGCTGCTTGTTCAGCTTAAATTCCTGAAAAGAATTTAGAGGGAGAGACATGCAGCAAAGATACCTTTAAAGGGAGTTTACAATTTAATTATTAAAGCTCCGCATAATTAACAAGCTTATCCAAAAATTAAATCTGAAGCCTTTTACTCGGCAGTTGCGGCTGCTTTACCATAAATCTTTATAAGATTTTTATCGGTTTCAGCATCTTTAATCGTCTTCATGTCTTTTTCAATAACTTCACCAAGCTCTTTGTATTTATTTGCTGTTAAAGCATCCGAAGGATTTTTTGAAAGTTCAGTGTATTTGTCTTTGCATGATTTGCTCAATTCGCTCATAGCTTGAATCCCCGAGAGTTTCACCCACCAGGGATTTCCATTCCTGGCAACATCTTTTAATTCTGCCAATCCTTTTTCAATTGTTGAAGGATTGCATTTCGTAAGAAATTTTCCATAGTCAAGCGTCATCTGGTATTTTCCCTGCCCATTTGTTTCATGAAGAGCATTGGTAATAAAAGTTAAATTATCATCTGTTCCATACTCGGCATATACTCCTGCAACAATTGATTTGATATGATCATTATTTTCTGTTTCCAACTTTTTTGCACTAGTCATTGCCTTGTCCTTATCCTTTTTAGCAAGATTAGTTAATGCTTGCTCCATGACATTATAAGAACTATCATTAATTGCCTGTATATACACATCCATTAAGTCTGAGTCTTCAAAATTCTTGGATAAGCTTACTAATGCAGCATCACGCACAGAGGCCTTAGGGTCATTTTTTGCAATGTCAATCAATATCTTTTTTACTTCTTCTTTTTTAGCCTTAGCGAGAGTGCCAATATTTTTAATAGCCAAAGCACGTATTCCCCACGATTTGTCTTTTAATGCGCTCATGATTACATTACCTGAAGCAGCTGCGGCATCATAATTTTTTCCAAGTTTCTGAACGGCTTCGTATCGGTCGAGAAATAGCGGAGCGTGGGAATATTGAAATACCCATTCATCAGTTGTATGATTATCTTTTTTTGTGCACAATAACATTTTTTCAGCATCCACATTTACTAGTTGCGGTTTGCTTTTTGTTTGAAAGGTCAAGGTATCTTTTACATTATTGATCCACACATTCTGATGCGTCACGTTTCCGTTTTCGTAAATATCAACCGTCAATGGAATTTTATACAAAGGATTTTTTTCAAAATCCTGTTTCTGCTCAATAAACACAGTTTGAGTTTTTGAACTGTCATTATAAGCATAATTAATTTCAATGTCAGGATGGCCATGATTAAAAAACCATTCGTTGAAAAACCAATTTAAATCTTGTCCCGTTACTTCTTCAAATGCGAGACGAAGATTATGTGCTTCCACAGGTTTAAACCTATTTGTTGTTAAATAAAGTTGTAATGATTTAAAAAAGGCGTCATCTCCAACGGCCTTTCTTAACATATGTAACACGCGCCCACCCTTAGGATAAGAAACAGGATCAAAAACATCTTCACGGCTTTCATACTCAAACCGAATTAAATCAGGATCTTTTTGTTTGGAATAGTTAAGATAATTTTCCAAGTCTTTCATTAAACCATAATCCGCCTCTTCTCTTCCATACTTAAATTCATTCCAGATGTATTCTCCATAAGTCGCGAATGATTCATTTAAAGGGATGTTTGACCAAGATTCGCATGTTACCAAATCCCCGAACCACTGGTGAAACAATTCATGGGAGATGACATCTTCATTAGTATTATCGAGGAATGCCCTGCTGTCCTTCTGTAAAAATTCTCCGTGCAAGGTAGCTGAAGCATTTTCCATAGCGCCTGAGACATAATCATGCACAACCACCTGTGAATACTTTTCCCATGCAAAATCAACCCCTAATTTATTTGAAAAGCATTCGATCATTTCAGGAGTATGACCGAAAATCATTTTTGCATATTGCTCAAATTCGGGATCTACATAATAATTCACTTCCTTATTACGCCACTTGTCTTTAACAATTTTGAAATTACTAATGGCCATCATTGTAAGATACGGGGCCGCAGGAACCGTCTGCCTCCAATAATCTGTACGTGTTCCTTCTCTTCCGTTAATAATTGAACTTACAAGCAAGCCGTTGGAGAGAGTAACAAAGGAAGTATCCACAGTAATATATATTTCCTGTGTCATTCTTTCATTTGGTGAATCAATTGTTGGAAACCAAACAGAATTTGATTGTGTTTCTCCCTGAGTCCATATTTGACGAGGCTTACTTTTATCCTTGCCATCCGGATTAATAAAGTAAAGCCCTTTATCAGAATTTATGGCAGCGCTTCCACCAACCTCCTTTAACTCGTCTGGTTTTGCTACATAATCAATGTAAATTTTATACTCATCATCACGGGTATATACTTTATCCAGTTGAATTTTTAAACTGTCATTTTCATATTTGTAGCTCAACTGTTTTTTAAGAAGTCCTGATATAATGCTTACTTCTTTTATTTCCATTCCGCGCGCATTTAAATACAGGCTATCTGTCGGATAAAAATAGGGTATTATAGTAACGGTGGATTGACCAAATAAATATTTTTTATCCCAATCGAAACTAACACGAAGTTCATGGTGGAGAATATCGTTTAGCCGTGTATTGGAAGCACGATAATTTTTGAGTTCAGGAATTTTCTTTTCTTCCTTTTTCTCATCCTTTTTTTGTGATGCAGTCTGCCGTGAGGGCTTACATGAAACAATTGTAAAAATAACTGCAAGAAGCAGGAGGGTTTTAAACTTCATAAAATTATAGTGTTTTAGAATCCTTCAAAGGTCATGAAAATTGACACATCAAAAAGAAATTTCACATGAAAATGTAGCCGCTTAAAAATTAAAGAGATATGAGGTTAAATCCCCGGGCAAATGACTCGAAACTTAAACCTTTCTTGGTAAAAAAGCTTTTAAATTTTCGGTGACGGGTTTGCCTGAAATACTAATTCTGAATTTATCGGAAATCCAACTTCCGGAATTTAAAATTGCAACAAATAACAATGATGAAAAAAAGAAAGTCTCGTGTAACAGGAAGCGCCAACCCCGGTTTTCTTTCTGTACGGCTAATGTATAATTAATTTTCCGGTAAAACTTCTTGTCATAATAAAAAAGATCCTCAATAAGATTTATTACAAACTTATACTTGGGAATGATATGCGAAAATACGTCCCTGCGAACTTTAGCATCAAAATCCTTGAAGTATGAACGATACTTCTCCTCCATATCCCTTTTTATTAAAAGGCTTTTAAATAAAATATATTCAAACTGGTGGCAAGGAACAGGAACCTTGATAGCATCAGGCAGTTGAACAGCCGATTCAAGTACTTGATTTGCTTTCATCAATACCATTCCATTTCTTTCGATTTTAGTCATCACCATAAGGATAAGTGAAGTGGAATCGCTGAATGTAATTTTAATTTTTTGGGCGTACAGCGTTCTGCTGGTTCTTAATGCGCGTATCGCTTTCCCATTGGAGATAACATACAACATGCTCGACCAATCTTCCGGATCAATCAGAATTTCCAAAGGTTCCGTTGCAGGCAAATGAGCCAACTCGCTATAAATATATGATGGCAATACATAATTCAGCCCGGAACATTCTTTAATAAAAAAGCTTAAAAACTGATTTCGTTTAGTCATGCAAAATAATATATAATGATTCCATCTGCCACGTTTGACGATTTACGCTTGCTTAATTGTATATTTAATGAATCTTATCATTTTCTTTCTTAATTACTGGCGGTAAAATTCAGCATAAGAAATTAAAATCATATAAAACTTTTGTATGATTTTTAAAAAATTAATTAACAATTTCCGCCCAAAAAGCTTGCCACTGCTCAGATTCAGCAAATTACAGGGGAAAAATACGTAAATAGTCGTATAGTTTTAGTCTTCCTTTTCAATAAAACCATAATGCAGCTTTTTGCATCAATGAAATTTTACTCTTTTGCTTATCGGCATTTTGTGTTTCTTGTCCCCGGGCAGTTTGCTTGTTTTCCTGTCTGCGGGTATTACTGCCCATAGCGAAACCGTTATTTAAAATGTAAAAGAGGTTATTGAGCTTATAATCGTCTTTTAACTGTTCTGCATGATCGAAAATTGAAGCCGCATCAGAACCATTTTTTACTACATACAAATTCAAATCACCGGCTTTTATCAAGGGGATTGCATTTACAGATTCCATGGTATTCTCCACATCAATGATAATAAAATCATAATGTTTTTTCAGCTCGGTTAATACTTTGCTCAGCCTGTTTGTTGCGATCAAAGAATTAATTCCATTAGAAAAAATTCCACCAACCAGCAGATCAAGATTCGGGATGGAAGTGATTGCAACAGCTTCCTGTAATTCTTTTTTATTTTCGAAAATATCCGCAAGCGTATAGCTGATCCTTGCATCAAATTGTTCCTGTAAGGCAGGAGCCGTTAAATTCATGTCCACCAGCAGCACTTTCAAATCAAGCGCGGCAAGAGATTTCGCAATTCCTGTTGCTGTAAAGGTTTTTCCTTCTCCGGATGCAGAGGAAGAGACCGTTATCACGGTTTTTTCACCAACAGTAGCGGTTACAAGGATTTTTGTACAAATAGTATTAAACTGTTCCGCCAGGGCTTTTTTATTTCTATTTTCAAGAGCTGCAAAATAAGGGATGACATGCTGCACATCAATAACTTTTCTGTCGGTGATTTTCTGTTTACGTTTCCTTCCAAAAATGACTGCGATGACGCCTGATAGCAATCCAAAAATCAGGGCAAGCAGCCATACCATACCTCCCTCAGTATTTACGGGCATTTGAGGGATTGTTGCTTTCCGGATTACAGAACCCACTGGTGATAATTGGGAATAAAGAGCTTCCGTTCTTTTATCAAGCAGGTAATTATATTTCTTTTCTATGATTTGCAGGTTACGTGCTAAAGATTCCAAATCGCTCTCTTTTCCGGGAAGCAATAAAAATGCCTTTTTAACCTCGGCAATCTGACCTGTTAAATGGTCTTCCTGTAACGCAATTTTTTTGCGTGTATTCCTGATACCTTCTGCAATCGTGTTTTTAAGAAAATTTATTTCCATTGCTACACCAGCGGAAGAGGAATCTGTGCGGGAATTTTGCTCTGCCAGCTTTTCATTGAGTTTCGTAATATAAACGGAAAAGACAGGATCAATTACGGTACCGTATTCCGGTGATGCATTGCCATCTACCCTGTTCTTTCGCAAATAATCAGACAGGTTATCGAGGGCAACCTTTTGAAGTGCAAGGCTGTTTTTCTCTGTTTCCAGGTTCTCGAGATGTTTTAACTCGGAACCCGTCTGCAAAGGAAGATCAACGATACAATTTTGAACCTTATACTCAGCAATTGTCCGCTGTGCTTTATCCAGCTCTACTGCAACTTTATCCAGCTCTTCATTAATAGTATTCAGGTTATCGGACTGCGGTGCAGAATAGTTTTCCGAAATGGCATTGGCAAGCAGCATTGCCTTTTCAGGCACTGTTGATTTTACTGAAACGGTCATAATTCCTCCATTACTTCCTGAAGAGGTTGAAGTATTTAAAAGCTGGTCGGCAAAAGCTCTTGCTGATGAAATTGTAAACTGTAAGTTTTTGCCTTCGAATGAAGCTCCTTTTTCGATTGCGCTGTTATTTTTGTTAACAATAAAGTTAATGCCTTTTTCGTGGATTTCTTCTCCGAATGTACCTGTCCGCTCCCTTATTATTCCTTTGCACGCATATTTTAGAGAAAAGTTATTCCCGCCTGAACACGCAAAATCAAAGGCAGCAGTATAAAAGTTTTCATCCTTAACCGTACAGGTAACAGCTATGGGTGAAAACGTATAGAGTTCTTTTTTATAAAAAGGCTCCACATGGAAGTATTCAACGTATACTTTTTGCTTCCTGGAAGCTTCATTGACAGCATGCGCCAGCGCTCCATCCGTGCTTTCTCCCTTTGGCAACAGCATTGCAAAATAATCTCCTGCTGTACCGTTTGAGAACCCGGTCTGCCCGGCAATTGTTTTCACCTGTGCTGAAGCGCAATATTCCTTTGCAGTAAAATAGTTGTATTTTACTGCAAACAGAACAGCAATAAGCAGGAACATTAAAATTATTTTCCAGCCCGAAATAATTTTTGAAATGAAGTTTGATTGATGCATTGTTAAAGATGTTTTTTGGTCCAATTGTACTATGTAAACTGTTCTTTCTGAAAAAATGTTACAGTTTCAGGCATAATCTTACAATTCTCTTTAAACCTCCCGTACCTTTATAACTACTTTTGCTATGAAGTGCAAAACCGAATTAATATTATAAATTACTGTATTACAGCAATATATGATAGATGAGAGTTGAATTGTTTAATGCACTGATTAAAGAAAACACGGCTGTTGTAGCTGATTTTTATGCGGATTGGTGCGAGCCGTGTAAAATGCTGGACGATATTTATTGCAGGTGCAGGCAGCGTTTCAGGATAGGTTGTTGATTCAGAAAATTGATGTTGATGATTCAAAAGACCTTTCTTCTAATTTCCGGGTTATGTCTGTTCCCGTGCTCATCCTTTTTAAAAATGGAGAGCCGGTTTGGCGAATGAATGCTTTGACAGCTCCTGAACTCGTAAAAATCATAGAAAAACTCGTGAATGCTTGAAAAAACGGCTTTTTTAAATCGTTTTATAGCGATTTTCAACTAAAAAATGAAGCATAGTTCCAAAAGCAACTTGTAGTTCCTATAAAGCATTAAAAGAAGAAAAAGGGCTGATGCTCTTCAATGATAAAAATCAGGCTTGATGATTTTTTAATATTATTAATGGAAGCCAAATTCGTGTTAATGCCGCTTACGACTCCCCTGATAAGCGCCAGGCTTTTATTTTGATTTTTTTCGCTTAGCATGGAAACATAAAAAGCATCCAAGGGCATGCGTAATGCTTTTTTGATTTTCATTTGATGATTACTAAAAAACCTTTTCATGGAATCAAAGTTAAAATGGTACAAATGCCGGGGAACATCATAAGCTGCCCAATGTTCTTTATATAATAAGGCATCAGCGGCATCACTGTTGGGAACGGCAACAATCAAAACTCCACCGGGAACAAGCAGTTTTTTAAAGTCTTCAATAGTTTTATTCAGTTTATGAATGTGTTCCAGCACATGCCAAAGCGTAATGACATCAAAGCTCTTTTCAGGGAGATTGTGGATTTCAGAAGGCGCATAAACATCACAGTTATAATTTTGAATGGCACGTTGCCTTGCTTTCAGGCTTGGTTCAATTCCATTAACCTTCCATCCAGCCTGCTTCATTGCATTTAAAAACTCCCCGGTGCCGCAGCCATAATCAAGAATAGCTTTTCCTTGCGGTGAAGCAGCCTGGATAAATTTCACCTTCTTTTTTATCGCAAACCGCCTGGCAATTTGATAAAGCGAGTTGATAATTCCCTTTGAAGTATTAGAATGGGAAATGTAATCGGTAGATTGGTAATATGTATATATCGAATCTTCTGTTGGGCGTGGATTGGTAAAGGTAAAGTGACATTCTGCGCATTTTACAATTTTAAAAGCCTCTTTTGTTACGGTGTAGTCCAAAGCGGTGATAAATTTTTGAAATACTGTTCCTCCACATATTGGACATTGACTTAATAACTCTGTCTTTTCAGAAATTTGTTCCACGTGAAACAAAGAATTATTTACCAATATATACCATTAAAACGGATATATCCGATGGCGAAACACCGCTGATCCTGGAGGCTTGCCCTAAAGTCCGGGGTTTAATTGTGGAAAGCTTCTGACGGGCTTCAGAAGAAAGGGAAGGCAAATTCATATAATTAAAATCAGTATGGAGGTTAATGTTTTCAAACCGGTTCATTCTTTCGACAAATTCACTCTCTTTTTCAATGTAGCCTTCATATTTCATCATGATCTCCGCTTCTTCAAGAGTTTCTCTGTCAAATAATCCATTTATTATAAATGCATCCAAATCTCCTGAGGATTGCCTCATTTCATTTATTTGTATTTGAGGTCGCGACAACAAATTAAAAAGCCTTGTTTTTCTATTTATTATATCTGTTTCACGTGAAACAAGCAGCTCATTTATATCTTCAGGATTGATATTTGTTTCTTTGAAATATTCAATCAACCTGTTGATTCTCTCATATTTTGCCTGAACTCTTTCAAAGGCTTTTTTAGTTGCCAGCCCGATTTCGAATGACCTTGGAGTAAGCCTGATGTCTGCATTATCCTGTCTTAAAAGCGTTCGGAATTCTGCCCGCGATGTGAACATCCGATAGGGTTCATCGGTGCCTTTTGTTACTAAATCATCAATCAAGACCCCAACGTAGGCTTCTGACCTCTTTAAAATGAAAGGAGCTTTCCCATTAATCTTTAAATGTGCATTAATGCCTGCCATAATTCCTTGGCAGGCTGCTTCTTCGTAGCCGGTAGTGCCGTTTATTTGCCCTGCAAAATAGAGGCCTTGAACCAGCTTGGTTTCTAAAGTAAGGTCTAATTGGTCAGGAGGAAAGTAATCGTATTCGATAGCATAGCCCGGGCGGAACATTTTTACCTTTTCCAATCCGGGAACTTCTTTCAATGCCTTGTCCTGCACTTCTTCCGGAAGTGAAGAAGAAAACCCATTTAAATACACTTCAACCGTATTCCATCCTTCAGGCTCAACAAATAACTGGTGCCGGTCCTTATTAGCAAAACGATTTATCTTGTCTTCAATGGAAGGACAATAGCGCGGACCAATTCCCTGAATTCTCCCGGTAAACATAGGTGACTTTTCAAATCCTGTTTTCAGGATTTCGTGTACCCGGTCATTCGTATAAGTTATATGACAGCATCTTTGCTCTTTTAACGGTATCGTTTCATCTGAAAAAGAAAATTTGCCGGGATTTTCATCTCCGTTCTGCACTTCCATTTTAGAATAATCAATTGATCTGCCATCCAGCCTCGGTGGAGTGCCGGTCTTCATGCGCCCGCTCTTAAATCCAAGCCTGACAAGGTTTTCAGTAATTCCAACTGATGCCTTCTCTCCCGTTCTGCCACCGCCAAATTTCTTTTCACCAATATGAATAATGCCGTTTAAAAAAGTACCATTCGTCAGCACTACGGCTTTTGCATGAAATTTTAAGCCCATCCCGGTGATCACTCCCGTTACCCGGCTGTTCTCTGTAATCAGTTCCGTAACCATGTCTTGCCAGAAGTCCACATTTGGAGTCTTCTCAAGCATGATTCGCCACTCTTCAGCAAAGCGTGCGCGGTCGTTTTGTGAGCGCGGGCTCCACATGGCAGGGCCCTTTGAGCGGTTCAGCATACGAAACTGAATCATGGTGCGGTCGCTTACAATTCCTGAATAGCCGCCTAAAGCATCTATTTCACGAACGATCTGACCTTTTGCGATGCCTCCCATTGCAGGATTGCATGACATTTGAGCAATGGTTTGCATGTTCATGGTGATGAGCAGCACTTTTGAGCCCATGTTTGCAGCAGCAGCAGCAGCTTCGCAGCCTGCATGACCTGCGCCTACAACGATTATGTCATAATTGGAATACAAATTCTTTATTGGTTAAAATGGGCTGATTATATTGTAAAAATCAGCTTGCAAAGATACGATAAGGAAGGAGTTCGGATGATTAATTGCTATTGCCGGGAACAGGCGAAACGGTTTCTTTTTAAATTTTTTTCCGTTTAAGATAAAAATCTTCTTTAGCGGTCATCAGCTTCTTGTCGTTTTTAGTTTTGTCCTGATATCCTGCCAGGTGAAGGGCTCCATGAATCATTACACGGTGCAGCTCTGCCAGGAAGGAAGTTTTAAAAATTGCGGCATTTTCGCGAACCCGTTCTGTGCTGATAAAAACATCACCCAGAAGTTTTGAGGTCTTTTTTCTTTTTTCAAGTTCAGCATAATTAAATGTGATTATGTCTGTAAGTGTATCGTGATGCAGGTAATTTTTATTCAAGCCCGATAAAAATTTATCGGAACAAAAAATATAATTGATTTCTTCCACATCAAAACCTTCCTTCTTTATAGCCAACTGGAGCCACCTTCGAATAGCCGTTTTACTTTTAATTGTAAATTTTACATCTTCAGAAAAAAAATGGATGGTTTTCAAAATTGCAAGGATAAGAGAGGTTCAAAGCTATATAATAATGAGGTTCCTGCCGGCAATTGAAGATGGAAATCGAAGATAGAAGTTTGAAATAGTTTGAAGGGTTTGAAATAGTTTGAATGGGGTCTTAAGTAATGTATTATATATAGGCATGAATGAATTAGTGTTAGGTGGGAAGGGATTATTTGGGGGCAGCAATTGATTAGTTCTAGGCTTGAATTGATTATTGGTGGGCAGGGATGGATTATGGTTGGCTGGCAATGAATTATTGGCAGTCCGCAACCGATTATTGGTGCCCATTAACCAATTATTGGTGCCCCGCAACCGATTATTATGCCGTTTTGGCAGTGGTTTTTGGGTGGATTTTTTGGAGTATTTTTATAATTGTTTGATTTTTAATTAAGTATGTCGGGTAGTGTAAGATTTTGGGGTTGGTGATGATTTTTTTGATGGAAATTGGAGGAAATGTAAGAATTCTTACAGGCTGTGTTGTGCGAATAACGAATCTGTACGAATTTACGAATGGGAGCTGAAGAAATTTTTTTACCACGGAGGACACAAAGGAAGAGCACAGAGATCGCAGAGAGGAGGGGTATCAGCCACAGCAAAGGTTTGAAATGGTTTCAAAATGTTTGAATAATTTGAAAAGGATGGATGTTTTTTAGTGTTGTATTATATAGGCGTGGGTAAAGATAGGGTGGAGTTTTATTGAAAATTTTTTTTATTTTTTGAAACCTTGCAAAAAAAGCTTACGTAAATGTTGGCATAAACCGGGTTGTAATAAAACCCATAACATAAAACAAAATGAAAAATATTTACTCTGTGTCTCAATCAACATTATATCAAACTTGCAGGTTGATTGCAGCTAATTGCAAGACGAAGATTGCTGACTTCGCATTGTTCAGCGCATTGTATACGCTGGTGTATGTGGATGCTGTAGTGGCAGCCATTGATGCTGCTGAAGCGTTGCCGGGAGAGGAAGCGCGTGCGCTGGAGCATGAGACGCTTCGCCAGGATATGGTGCCGCTTTCGAAAACGTGCCTGAAGAAGTGGCAGTTCCTGAAGCGTTATATTACTAAGGCTTATGCGGAAGAGTATTAGGTGATGAATTGGAATGCTGCAAGCTGTATATTTCAACTAACAGTGCAGCATTGCTTGCCGGTGATAACATGCCGGCTGATTTTAAAGATGCGTTTAACGCTGCTGCTGATGCATTTAACCTGAAGTATGCTGCGTTTTTAGCTGCAGAGGAAACTTCGTGGGAGGGAACGGATGCGAAAATTGCTGCGAACAATGACATTTACACGCAGATTATTTCGATATGCGAGGACGGGCAGGCTATTTTTTCGGATGACGATACGGTGAAAAAACAGTTCAGCTTTGAACGGATGAGTGAATTGGTGAGCCCGATGGGAAGCTCGACAGCTATATTGACGGTTGTGAATAAAGATACGGGTACAACGCTGATTGCGGATGTGGCTGTGGAGGGAACGGACAGGACGGTTGGTACGGTGGATGGCAAGGCGGAGATCGGACAGCTTGCAGCGAAGGAGACGGTGTTTACGATAACTGCTGACGGATTTAAGGAGGCCACTGTGACGATGACGCTGAAGAAGGGCGTGACTTCGAGGATGATTGTGGAAATGAGCCCGATGTTTACGGATGAGGTGACGGTGGAGAGTGAGGATGTGGATGCGGTGGCGTGAGAAGGAAATGATTTAGGATTTAGGAATAAGGATTTAGGATTTGAAGGCTCCGCTGGAAGGCGGGGCTTTTTTTTGGCCCTTAAATCCCCCTCCGAAGGAGTTCTAAGGACAAAGGGGGAATTGGAAAATAGTAATTAGGAATTAGACTTATAGCTCCGCTGGAAGGCGGGCTTTTTTGCGGGGGGGGGCAAAAAAGGGATGAATTTGCGGGTGGTAAAAGAGATTTAAGGAGGAGGGTGCATGGAAACAGAAAAGATGGCATTGAAAGAGAGAGGTCTCTGAATCTGTAAAGGATGATTCTTTATGAGTTCAAATTAATGCTTATCCAATAAATAGAAAATTATTATCTTTGACACTTCTTATTAAGCAGGCGACTGCTTCTTTTTATTTTAAATTTAAATGTCCCATAAACCAATTAATTTAAAACAAAATAACACTCAATGAAAAATATTTACAAAACAACGGTAATTGTATTATTAACGCTTATTACTATTCATGCAAAAGCGCAGCAAAGTGATTGGTGTTTATCTGAAATTTTATTCCAGGAACAAGCAAAACATGATCCATCTCTTTTAGTTAACAGGGCGCGTCTTAATAGAGAAATAGAAGAGTATATTGCCAATCATCAAAATGAAAGGATTATGGGAACAGTAAGGGTTATTCCCGTGGTTTTTCATGTAATACATGAAGGGGGAAGTGAAAATATTTCGAAAGTACAAATTCAAAGTCAAATTGACGAGATGAATGCTTGTTATCGCAGGCTGAATGCTGATACAACCGATACTCCCTCACCTTTTAAACCATTAGCCGGTGATGCAGAAATTGAGTTCCGTTTGGCACAGTTAGATCCAAATGGTAACTGTACAGATGGAATTACCCGTACATTTTCGCATTTGACCAATGATGCGCGTGATAATGTGAAGGCTTTGATAGACTGGCCTAATAATAAATATTTAAATATCTGGTCGGTTAAGAGTATTGATGCACAGGGAGTGGTAGGTACTGTTCTAGGTTTTGCAACGTTTCCGGGTGGGTCTTCATCAACGGATGGAGTAGAACTCAGAAGCGATGTTATTGGTACCATTGGTACTGCTCTTACTTCGGGATGGAACAGCGGAGGCCGTGCTGCAGTTCATGAAGTAGGACATTATTTGAATCTTTATCATATATGGGGCGATGATAATGGCGCATGCACAGGCTCCGACCTTGTTGGTGATACACCCAACCAAGCTGATAAGAATTTTTCCACATGTCCTACATTTCCAAAGTTCGATACATGCACGCCTTCAGGGGATGGAGTTATGTATCCTGATTATATGGATTACACACAAGGTACATGCATGAATATGTTTTCAGTTGGCCAGGACGCTAGAATGAATGCTACATTAAGTTCCGTTACAAGCGGAAGAAATAATTTATGGGCTACGGCAAACCTGATTGCTACAGGAACCAATGGAACTCCACCAACTACTTGTGTTCCGATTGCTGATTTTAATTCTTCAACAAAATATATCTGTGAAGGCACAACATTAAATTTTACCGATGCATCATGGCAAGGTGATCCTACTTCATGGAGCTGGGATTTTCCTGGTGGAACGCCTCCGAATGCAACCACACCAACCGTTTCTGTTCAATATAACACTCCCGGAGTTTATGATGTAACATTAACGGTAACGAATTCTGCAGGCTCCGATACGAAAGTTGCAACCGGAATGGTTGTGGTTAGCGCCAATGCAGCAGCAATTAATACCTATCCTTTCCAGGAAGGATTTGAAGGAGCTACGTTGCCGAACGATTGGTATATTGTTAGTGAATCAGGAAGTGCATGGGCACAATCAAATATTGCTGCGCATCTGGGTTCCAACTCCATGCGCCTGATGAATTATACAGGAAATTCCAATGGCAGCCTTGATGATTTTATTACTACAAGTTTTAATCTTACAAATGTCAGTGCAACATCCATGATTTTTTGGAGAGCCTTTGCGTACAGATCTAACTCGAGCACTGATGCGCTTAGGGTATATGCTTCAACCAACTGCGGACAACTGTGGAGCTTGCGCTACACTAAATCAGGAACAACTTTGGGAACAGCAGGATTGGTTTCTTCCAATTTTACCCCAACAGCAGCGCAATGGGATGCAGACACTGTGAATCTTGCCACCAGTTCTGTTTCGGGCAGGCCGAATGTGAGATTCAAATTTGAGTACGAACAAAACAGCGGCAACAATATTTATATTGATGATATTAATCTTGATGGGATATTAGGTGTAAACGAACAATTTGTCCAGGATGTAAAATTTGAAGTGTATCCTAATCCAGCTCATACAAAAGCTCATGTTGCCTTTACTTTAAATGAGAAGAGCAATGTAGTGCTAAATATCCATGATGTTACCGGCAGAATAGTAAGAACGATGAATGAAAAAAATCTTACTGCCGGACCTTATCAATACGATGTGGATGGCGATCTTGATAACGGGGTTTACTTTATCAGCCTCACCATAGGAGATAATATGTCAGTTAAAAAGCTGGTGTTAAACTAAACCTTTCCTTTTTATTTTAGAATTAAGCGATGGCAAAGCCTAAAACTTTTTCCATTAAATTAAACTATGTAGTATATGCTGAACCAGATAAAGTATTTGAGGCTTTAACAAATTCTTCTATCCTAAAAAAATGGGGTGGTAATGGAAAAGTTTCTGACAAAGTTGATGGCAATATTGAAATGTTTGATGCATGGGTTAAAGGAAAAACACTTATTTATCAGCCGGGCAAAAAATTGTCATATACGTGGAAACCTTCTGAATGGGATAAAAAAGCCGAACCTTCTGTGGTTACTTATACTTTGCAAAAGCATAAGGCAGGTACCGAAATTAATCTGGAACATATTGATCTGCCCTCTGTAGAAGAAGCAGCAAAGCACAAAGACGGATGGATGGATTATGTTTTTGAACCCCTGAATGAATATTTCACCTCACTGCTTTAATTTTATTTTCCAGTCATTTTTGAGAAGCCGACTCTCATTTCATTAACTTTGAATCAGGATTCTGAATTGAAGTGAATAGAAACATTAAAGACGGTATTAATTTTTTTTCAAAACTTACGTTTCGCAGGAGCTTAAATGCCGCCAAGGTTTTAGGCAGCTATTATCTTTCAAAGTGGAGTAATCATCCCCTACACTGGGGCATGCCCATCAGCATTTCTTTTGAACCGACAACTTCATGCAATCTTCGCTGCCCTGAATGCCCAAGCGGGTTACGCTCTTTTACCAGACCAACAGGAATGCTCGACACCGAATTTTTTAAAAAGACTATTGACGAAATTGAAAAAGAATTATTGTACTTAATTTTTTATTTCCAGGGCGAACCTTATTTGAATAAGAATTTTTTAGACCTGGTGAGATATGCATCTTCAAAAAAAATATATACTGCCACTTCCACTAATGCACATTATTTAGATGATGATAATGCCCGCAAAACAGTTGAGTCAGGATTGGATCGCCTTATTATCTCCATTGATGGCATTACACAGGAAACATACGAGAGCTACCGCATTGGCGGACAGTTGGAGAAAGTTATCGAGGGGACAAGGAATGTAATTAAATGGAAGAGGAAATTGAAATCAAGAACTCCTCATGTTATTTTTCAGTTTCTTGTTCTTAAGCCAAACGAACACCAAGTGGAAGAGGTTAAAAAACTGGCGAAGGAAATGGGAGTGGATGAAGTTGGATTAAAAACTGCACAGATTTATGATTATGAAGTCGGAAGTCCGCTGATTCCTTCCATTGATCAATATTCACGATATTCTTTACAAGAAGATGGAACATATAAAATCAAAAATAAATTACTGAACCATTGCTGGAAACTCTGGCATAGTTGTGTAATTACCTGGGACGGAATAGTGGTTCCCTGTTGTTTTGATAAAGATGCATGGTATCGCATGGGTGATTTGAAAGAGCAATCATTTGATAATTTATGGAATAATGACCTCTATAAAAGTTTCCGGGCTTCGCTTGTAAAATCACGAACTGAAATTGAAATGTGCAAAAACTGCACCGAAGGAACTAAAATATGGGCATAAGAATTTGGAAATTGCCAAAAAAATAATTATTAAATTTGTAGGTAAAACGTAACGATATGAAAAAACACTTACTATTCTTATTCCTGTCAATTGCAACTTTTTCAAGAGCACAAACTGAGACCTTTCATAGTTTCTCTCAAGTTACCATTTTAGGTGACACATTGAATCTGGCTTCGTTTGCAGGAAAAAAAGTTTTAGTGGTTAATACAGCTTCTTATTGCGGATATACTCCACAATATAATGACCTCGAGCAATTATATACACAATATGGTGGTGGCTCTATTTTTGAAATAATAGGCTTCCCTTGCAATGATTTTGGTCACCAGGAGCCTGCTGACGATTCAACAATTAATGTTTTTTGTACGGGGTATAATGTGACTTTTCAGATGATGTCTAAAATTGATATCACCTCTCCTGATACTGCAGAGGTTTATAAGTGGCTTCAATTACAAAGCCGGAATGGAGTTGCTGATTCACCTGTCACATGGAACTTTAACAAATACCTTATTGACGAAGCTGGCCATTGGTTTACACACTATACTGAAATAACTAATCCATTAGATCCCGTTATTGTTAATTGGCTCACTACAACGGGAATTAATGAGGCTGAAACAAAAACATCAACATTTTATGCATATCCAAATCTGGCAACAAAGAGTGTTACGTTAAACTTTTCTCCTCAACTTATGAGTACGAAAGATGCACACATAAGTGTGGTTGATTATTTAGGGAATGAAGTTTTGGAGAAAAATGTTACTTCTTTAAACTCTGAAACGATTGATGTTTCTTCCTTAGCAAAAGGCATGTATTTCATCAGGCTAATTACAGAAGCAAGCTCATATCAGGCGAAGGTTATTCACCAATAAGATTTTCTTATACTACCGGAACAGCATCCAACTTAAAATATTTTTCAGCCATTTCGTTTACTGCATTACCAATAGCGAGACACGCAGTGGCTGCGGGCGAAGGCGCATTCAAGACATGCAATGCATTTCCATGATATTCGATTTTAAAATCGTCAATCATATTTCCATTAGCATCCAAAGCCATTGCACGAACACCTGCACGACCGGGAGTGATGTCATCCATTTCCAGAGAGGGAATTAGCCGTTGCAGTCGTTCTAAAAATAATTTTTTTGAAAAGGCACGCCTGTACTCATCCAATCCAAATCGCCAATGTTTAAAAAATAATTTCCAGGTTCCTTTATAACGTAAGGCTTGTAAGGTATCCTGAAGATTAAAATCCGTTTTCCCATACCCTTCCCTTTTAAAAGTAAACACGGCATTTGGTCCACATTCAACACCATGGTGGATCATGCGTGTAAAATGCACCCCAAGAAATGGAAATTCAGGATTCGGAACAGGATAAATTAAATTTTTCACCTTATGCATTCCTTTTTCGGTTAATTCATAATAGTCTCCACGAAATCCGACAATTTGCATATCAGGATTTGCACCTTCTTTTTTTGCAATCCGATCGCTGAACAGGCCTGTACAGTTTACAATATATCTAGATTTAAATTTTGCTTTATCAGTAATAACCGTTGTAGTTCCATCTTCTTTTTTAAAATCCATTACCTGGTGATTTAAAAGAACCTTGCTGCCGCTAAATTTTTCGGTTATTAATTCAGCAAGTTTATTAGCAACAGCTATATAATCAATAATTCCTGTGCAGGGTATCCAAATGCCTTCAATTCCGGTACAATAAGGTTCGATTTCCCTTATTGTATTCGCATTGATTTTCTCAATTCCTTCAACACCATTTTGCAAGCCGTTTTGAAATACTTTTTCCATGTGCGGTAGCTCGGAAGGATTAGTGGCAACAATGATTTTTCCGCAAATGTCATGTGGGATATTATGTTCTTTCGAAAATTGCACTAGTTCACGCCTTCCATCTACACAATTTTTAGCTTTATAGGATCCCGGCTTATAATAAAGCCCGGAATGTATAACACCTGAGTTCCGCCCTGTCTGATGTGCAGCTAATTTGTTTTCCTTTTCAAGAACAAGAATCTTAAGTTCAGGGTGTTTTATATTTATTTTGTAAGCTGATGACAGCCCCACACAGCCCCCACCTATTACAATGATATCGTACCCGTTTTCAGCCATATTTTAAACTTAGAATCGCAAAATTATCATTCTCATGCTGAAACATCATTTAAAAAATAAATAAAGATTTTTGAAGAAATCTCAATATTCTGCATAATTTTTGATAGGGAAATGGAACCTTTTATGTTGATAACTAAATGTAATTGCCATCCAAAAAGTCTTTGCGGGTTAATCATAGCTTTCTATATTTGTTCAAATTTGCTATTCCGATAAGGTTTATGAAAAGACTGTATGTTTTCTTAACATTTTTGGTTCCATCTTATGTCTTTGCCGGAGGATTGCAATTAAGTTCCCTAGGAATAAAATCTTTTGGAATGGGAGGCGCTTATGTTGCCGTTGCACATGATGCATCTTCAGTATTTTATAATCCAGGAGCAATGTCATTTACTGAGAAAAGTTCTATTTCTATAGGAAGCTTTCTTTCCAATCTTAAAACAAATTATTTAAGTCCATACAATGGAAATGTTAAATCGGATGATCAGTTGATTGCGGTGTACCATTTATATTTTAACTATAAAATCAATAAAAAATTTGCCGCGGGAATTAGCGTAAATAATCCTTTTTCTTCAGATATGAAATGGGCAGATGATTGGGAAGGGCGTTATGTGGTTCAAGAACTAAAGCTAAAGAACACCTATATTCAACCAACACTAAGTTATAAAATTAGTGATCAAATAGGAATAGGAGCAGGCTTAGTCTATGGATTATGTAATCTTAATTTTCGCAGGGCTCTGCCTATAGAAGGCAGTGCCTCATTTGGGGAGGAGGAATTAAAAGCTAGCAGTAGTGGAATTGGTTTTAATACCGGAATTTTTGTGAAGCTTTTAGAAAATTTAAATGTTGCATTGCATTTTCGTTCCTCAATTGAGTTTAATTTAAATGATGGAACCGCTGCTTTTTCGGACATTCCCTCATCACTTACTTCTGAATATCCAACCCCTGCAAAATTTAATTCTACCATTAAAATGCCTTCTGTTATAACCGGGGCAATTGCTTATAATTTTACAGACCAATTAGTTGTTTCCCTGCAGGGAAGCCGCGTATCATGGTCATCATTTGACTCACTTAATTATGTTTTTCCGGATAACAGTGCATATGATATTCGTACAGGGCGTAATTCTAAAAATTCTTATGCAACGCGATTGGGCGCAGAATATACTTTTACCGATCAGTTTCAGGCGCGAATCGGATTTGCATGGGATCAATCTCCCGTACCGGATGAATATTTAAGCCCTGAATTACCAGATGCAACCAAAGTGATGCTTGCCGTGGGAGCAAGTTATAAGTTTAACAAAAAACTAAGCGGAGATTTTACATTTGGCATTGAAAATTATTTTGAACGAAAAGGATTTTTCTTAAGTGCAAATTTTAAAGGCAGCTATAATTCAACAAGCAATATTTTAGGTGTAGGATTAAACTATGATTTCTAAAGGATGAACAACTTCAGAATACTTTTTAGCATTTTTATTATAATCATAATAAGTTCCTGCAAAAACTCAATTGAGTTTCCCGATGCTACACCTGGAAGTGCGGATTTATCAAAATATGTTTCTATTGGCGGATCATATACTGCGGGCTATACGGATGAAGCGCTGTATCTTGAGGGACAACAAAATTCTTATCCTTTTATTTTAGCGTCATCGTTTGCATCTGCTGGCGGTGGAACATTTAAACAACCGCTGGTAAACGAGGGTGTTGGAATGGGTATTTATTATAATGCGAAATACATTTTAAGTTTAACTCCTTACAGTTGTTCTTCTGAAACTTATTTCAAAGCAGTTGCAGTAGCTTCAGCAGGAGATGCTTCAGTATTCACCAATCAAATCGGGAATAGCGGTCCGTATAATAATCTGGGCGTCCCGGGAATGCGTTGCTTCAACGTGAATGATCAATACTTCAGCAATCCTGATCCGCAGCTTGGAGATCCCTATTATGCCCGATTTGCAAAAATTCCGGGAGCTTCTACCATTCTCAGTGATGCAATCTCACAAGCTCCGACCTTTTTCAGTCTCTGGATTGGCCTGGAGGATGTATATGGTTACGCTGTTTCCGGAGGCTCATCTGATTCAATGACCAGCCCCGGATATTTTAATGCAAATATTGATGCTATTGTAACCTCGCTTACTGCTACTACCGGCAAAGGGGTTATTGCAAATATTCCGGACATAACACATTTCCCTTTTTTCACCATGATTCCTTATAACGGCCTGGTATTAACGGCCGCGCAAGCTGATACCATGAATATAATTTTTGCTTCGGACATTGATATCAACTTTGTAGAAGGAAATAATCCTTTTCTTATCGTGGATACAACCCGTGCCGGCAAAGTCAGGCAAATTAAATCGGATGAGTTAATTTTAATGAAGGTGTCGCTTGATTCGATCCGGTGCGCGAGTTATGGCTCGTATGATTTTCAAAATGCCAAAGCAAAACCAATACCTGCCTGTTATGTTTTGGATAAAACTGAAATAGTAAATATTCAAAACCGTATTTCAGTATATAATACAAAGCTGGAGAGCATTGCTGCAGAAAAAAATCTTGCCTTTGTGAGACTGTATGATTTTTTCAGTCATATTGATCCGGGAATGCTTTTTAATGGTGTGACTTTTACCACAGAATATATACATGGAGGAATGTTTTCATTGGACGGGCTTCACATGACTGCAAAAGGAAATGCATTTATTGCAAATGAATTTATCAAAGCAATAAACAGCAAGTATAACGCAACGCTCCGGGAAGTGGATGCGAATGCCTACCCAGGAATTAAATTTCCATAGAACTAAAATCCCAACCTGTAAAGAGCGCCTGTCGGGCTTTTTGGCCCGTATAAATGTTGCGTTAATAAATAAACTTCTCCATTTTCATCTTCGCCCATGCTGTTCAGCTTAGCCCCGATGTCATTGGAATTTTCGTCATCAAGATAAATATCGCCTCTGCCCCAATCATTATTTTTATCTTGCTTCAGGTAAAAAAGTTTTCCATTCCAGTCGCCAAAAAGATAATGCCCATGCAGGGAAGGATACATTGATCCCCGGTACATGTATCCTCCGCAAATGCTGATCCCCACATCATGGCTGTATTCATCTATGGGCAATGTCAATCCTTCAGTTTTACATCCTGAAGCAGGGTTGTAACAATGATACCCTTCCATTGTCCGCCAGCCGTAATTTTTTCCTTTTTCAATAATATCCGTTTCTTCCCATTTATTTTGACCAACATCTCCGCAATATAGCCTCCCGGTGGCGCGGTCAAATGAAAACCGCCAGGGGTTGCGCATGCCATAACAATAAATTTCCGGTTTAGCATCAGTACGGTTGACGAATGGATTATCGGGAGGAATTGCATACGGCTTTTTTGCATCCACATCTATTCTTAAAATTTTTCCAAGCAGCGTATTCAGGTTTTGACCGTTTCCAAAGGTTCCATGCTCATCACCTGCTCCTCCGCCATCGCCTACACCAATGTAGAGGTATCCATCTTTTCCAAATTGCAGGCAGCCGCCATTGTGATTACTTTCCGGTTCAGGAAACTCCATTAAAATTTGTTCTGTTGAAATATCGGCAATATCTGCATTGTCCGAAACTTTATATTCTGCAATCACACTTTTATGATCAAAATCTTTGTTATCATAGTTGGCGCTGTAGTAAACAAAAAATCGTCCGTTGGTTTTATAGCCGGGATGGAAAGCCATGCCCAGCAATCCTTTTTCAGAATAAGCAATATTTAACCGGTCTAATTTTTTTGAAAGATCCATGAACGGTTCAGGAAGCAGCTCCCCGTTTTTTACGATTTTAATTTTCCCGCTTTGCTCGATCACAAATAAACGGTTGCTGCCATCCTTTGCACAAGCCATTCCTACGGGCGAGGTAAATCCTTTGGTAACCAGCTTTAATTTTAACCTTATCGGTGGGAGTGCATTTTTATTTTGGAAGAAGGAATAAAAAACAAGGAGTGATGAAATAAAAAAAACAAGCATCACTATTTTCAGCAAAAATGTTTTCATACAGAATGAAATTAAATGAACAGCAAAGTAATTGAATTTCGGGGAAGAGGTTTGAAATTTGAGGTTTGAAGTTGTTTGAAATGGTTTGAAGTTGTATGAGGTAATGGGATTAAGTAAATAATATTTTCACATTTCCTTGTTTTTTTAATTTACATGATTTATTTTCGGTGTACTAAAAACTTAACAAAATAATGATTTTTCACCGTACCTGCTTTTTTTCTTCCCGCGAAAGCGGAAAGCTTGTGCATCATTATTTTTACTCCACCTTATCTTTCAAAGGCATCGCGCGATAGAGGCGGTCTGCCTGTTGCAGGTCGTCTCGGTAATCTGTATGCTGCAGCAGGGATTGCTGTTGATACACGTTCATTTTTAAAAAATAGGTTAACTATAAAATTTGTAAAAGATGCCATTAAATATAAATTTGGATATCAATTACACAGCACCCCAGGTGACTGCAATAGATGGCGGGCTTACTACGATAGAAACGGAAGTTGATAATGTGGTAGGAACTCCGCTGAACCTTTCCGACACGGAGCGCTCGTCTACGCCAAGCATAGACCAGCAGCGCGAACTGCCGGTGAAGAAAGCCATTGAAACGTTGGCTCCGCTGTATCCGAACCTGCTCGGCCCGGAAATTACAGCTGCCCGCGCGCTCAACCTTTGGCAGTTTCGCAATACATCCCTCGGATATATTGCACAGCTGCAGGGTTTGCTCGATGTGCTTACGGATGCGTCCATCAATGCAGAAAACATTTGCCTGAAGTTTGCTACGGACATGCGCGATATGGCGCAACGCTACAAAGAGCGCAATGTTCCGGGGGCGGACGTGGCTTGGGATGAGCTGAAGGATCTCTATGTAAGAGAGCCTGCCGAAGAGCCTGTTCCATAAGCTGCATAGTGTAAGAAAAAATTCCCGCGAACAATAGTAACGGGAATTTTTTTACGATTAAGTGTCCAACGGTGTAGACTTATTGTTCGATGGTGTAGACTTAGTGTTGAATAATGTAGCGTTAGTGTTGAGTGGTATAGACCCAGTGTTCGACAGTGTGGAGTTAGTGTTGAGTAATGTAGACTTAGTGTTGAGTGGTGTAGACTTAGTGTTCAACAATGTAGCGTTAGTGTTGAGTAATGTAGACTTAGTGTTGAGTAATGTGGAGTTAGTGCAAGTTTAGAAAGTAAAATCATTTAAAATCAAATCTTTACATAAAAATGAAAATAAATAATACAGCCGAAGGCAATGATGAGACCTTATTTAAAGGAAGAAGCACACGATTAAGCCAGGCGATTTTGTCATTAAAGCCGGGGCAGGAATTGCATATTGAAAAAGGAAAAGACTGGATTGGAAAAAAGCCACCTTACTATGTGATCAACCGGGTAAAAAAGAAAACCGGCTGGCAGTTAGTATCGGGCCGTCCGCTTGAAGGCGGAAAATGGATTGTGAGAAGGATAAAATAGTGAAAGCCCACCCAACCCTCCCTCCGGAGGAGTCCTTGCGGACAAAGGGAGGGCTTTGTTTGACACAATAAAGTTACTTTTGGTGACTGAATGAAAAAGCTCTACACTTTTTTGGTTTTTATTTTTTGTGGGAATTGGGTTTGGGGGCAGGTGATGTTTCAGAAGACGTATGGGGGAATTAATGAAGAAAAGGGATTCTCAGTTAAGCAAACCAATGACAGCGGATATATAATTGTTGGACATACTTTTAGTTTTGGAGAAGGCGGTGCGGATATATATTTAATTAAAGCAGATTCCATCGGAGAAATATTATGGATAAAAACATATGGAGGAACAGCGGCTGATTATGGTTTTTCTGTTCAACAAACTAATGACGAGGGTTACATTATTTTAGGATATTCCACTAGTTTCGGAACAGGCAACGAAGATATTTATTTAATCAAAACCGATAACAACGGAAATCTTATTTGGTCAAAAACTTATGGAGGAGTAAATAATGATAGAGGATATTTTGTTCAACAAACTAATAATGGAGGCTATATTATTTGCGGTTATACAGAAAGTTTTGGAACTGGCAATCGCGATATTTATTTAATTAATACTGATGATTATGGGAATATTATTTGGGCGAAAACATTTGGAGGGATAAATGATGATAAAGCTAATTGTGTCCAAGAAACTAATGATGGTGGATTTATCGTTACTGGGCAAGCATATGGAGATGCATTTATAATAAAAATCGATAGTATTGGAAATACTTTTTGGGCAAAAACTTTTGGTGGCATAAGTTCGGATTTCGGTAATTATGTTTATCAAACCAATGATAGTGGCTACATCATTGCAGGATCAACTTCAAGTTTCGGTGCTTCTATTGCAGATATTTATTTAATAAAAACGGATTCGATTGGGAACATTCTTTGGTCAAAAACTTTTGGTGGCCCAGCTTATGACTATGGAAGTTCTATTCAACAGACCACAGATGGGGGATTTATTGTTTTTGGCTACACAAATAGTTTTGCCGGGGGAACAAGCCCTGATTTATATTTAGTTAAAATTAATGCTCTAGGCGATACGATTTGGACAAAGGCTTTTGGTACAGGTGCAGATGAATATGGATATGCTGTTCAGCAGACTTTAGACGGAGGGTTTATTATGGCTGGCTCGAGTTTTGGTTTCGGATCTGGGCATCATGATATTTATTTGATTAAAACTGATAGCTTAGGAAACGGAGGATGTAATCAAAGATATTCTGCAACAACTGTAAATATAATTGCAACCATTGTTTCAATCCCGGCATTTGCGATTTCTTCAGGCGGTACAGTCACCATCCCAACTACAATTGTCGGCAGTGGCGGAACAATTACTAACCTTTGCACAACAGCTGGCATTAATCCAATTTCCAATTCCCATTTCCCAATTTCCATTTCCCCCAACCCAACCATAAACAACTTCACCATTACATTTCCTGGAATGATAAATAAAGCCACTATTGAAATTTACAATGTACTTGGAGAAAAAATAATGGAAGAAAAAATGGTGAATGCTTCAGAAAAAGAAATCAGGATGTGGAATGCTCCGGCAGGGGTTTATTTTGTAAAAACGGGGGATGTGGTGGCGAAGTTGGTGAAGGAATGAGAGAATTGCGGATTACGGATTTTAAATTTCGGATTGAAATAAAAATTATTCTGAGTACTTTATTCTAAATCTCAGATGAGGAATGGGTAAGGTTCCTGCCTGGTTTTTAGCCTTTTTTCGGGCTAACAAAAGTGAATGCTTCCTCGTATAAACTTCCATAAATTGAATAATATAAAAACATTGGGGTTTAAGGCGGGTTTAATCGTTCAGTTAAAAATTCCTAATTTTCGACCATATATGTTGCAGTTACCGGAGTTGAAACGCTGGAAAATAAACAGGCAGGCTGTTGCTGCAGTTGTTTTTATTTGTGCGTGTTTTACAACTTTTTTTTGCGCTGCTCAGTCGCTGGTGTATGAAAATTATACGGTGAATGACGGGCTTTGCGGGCAAACGGTTTACGGTGCGCTGCAGGATTCAAAAGGCTTTATGTGGTTTGCCACCGATGCGGGGATATCGCGGTTTGATGGCGCCAATTTTCAAAATTTTACACGCAATGACGGCTTGGCGGATAATGAAGTGCTGAGCATGTACGAGGATTCGAAAGGGCGTTTGTGGCTGCTCAGCTTTAATGGCCAACTGTGTTATTTGAAGGATAATGTTTTTCATAATCCGAAAAATGATTCCCTGATGAGAAAGGTTTCGGGCAGCACGGTCTTTTTTTCCTTTCATGAAGATTATGCAGGCAATATCTGGTTCTCCACTTTTGACGGGACCGTGATCCGCATAAATCCTGCTGACAGCATTAGCCGCTATGAAATCCCTATCTCCAACTCGAATGAGTCGTTTTTTAGTTTTTATGAAACAACCGATCATGAATTATGGATTATCGGGAATAAAAATTTTTACAAGTTTGAAAAGGAGGCGTTCGTCACGCTTTCGGGTCCTGAATTAAAACCTGCGGATGGGCTGCCTTATTTTATGATATCGATGGGCAATGCATTGTTTCTTTCCGTCAACGGGCTGGAACGGCTCATCGGGAAGAATTACGGAGTGGTCATTCCGATTGAAAAAATCCCGTTTGCAGATAAAGCGCTCCGGCTTCATTATACTTCGCGCAATGATATCTGGATGACCAATAAAAAAGATCAGACTTTATATTTTAAGTACAGCAACGGGACCTATTTGCCCTGCCGTGAATATTTAAAAGGCAGCGCCATCACGTTCGTATATACCGACCGGGAAGAGAATACCTGGTTTTGCAGCTCGGGCAACGGAATATTCAAGCTCCCGGCACAAAGCTTCAGCAGCCGTTCCTTTACTTCAGCTGACGGCCTGAGCCAAAATAATATTACAGCTGTGAATGTGAGCAATGATACAACATTGTGGTTGGGCTTCACGAATGGAATTGTTAATTCGATCAAACAAAACAAAATTGAAACATTCGATTGCAATTTTTCAGGAAAGAATTATAACCGGATCATCCAGATTGTTTCGGATTCAGATAATAATATTTGGGCAGCCACGGATTATGGGGTGGCGCTAATTAAAAGAATTTATCCAAAAAAATATGCTCCGCCTTTTCTTGTAAAAATTAATAAAAAGGAATTCGATTATTCGTGTAAAGCATTAAACTACGATACGGCTCACCATTTGTTCGTGTCATGGACCAGCGGTATTGGTGAAATTCGTTATTCCGATAACGGTTATAAAATTTATCCTTTAAAGCAAAATTTCAAAAGAATTTACACGCATTTTTTTGACAGGAATAATAAACTATGGATTGCAACCGATGAAGGTTTATGCTCGATCGAAAATGATTCGATACTTTCTTTTGTGAAATCGGATGAACGGTTAAAAGACCGTATAACGAGTTTTTGTGAGATTTCGGGGGATATGCTGGCTTTTGGAACCTACGGGAATGGAATTTTATTTTTCAAGAATAAAATAATAAGCCGGCAAGCGAATGCTGAAAATGGGTTGTCCGGTGAAATTTGTAAAAAATTAATTGCTGACGGGGATACAATTTATGCTGCCACTGATAAAGGGCTCAGCATAATCAGGACTGGAAATAACTCAGCGTTTAACACGGAGAATTATACTACTTCAGATGGATTGCTTTCAAACGGAGTGAATGATGTGCAGATAAAATTTAATACGTTATATGTGGCAACCTCTGAAGGGCTGAGCATTCTACCCTTAAGCCTGAACCGGATTTATACAGAACCTCCACCATTATACATTACCTCGATGAAGGTAAATACCACGTTAATGGATTCATTGCGCAACATTAAATTGAGTTACGACCGTCAGCACCTGCAGTTTTCCTTTATTGCTCCCACATTTGATCATCCCGAACTGCTCACTTACCAATATAAGCTCAGCGGCTTGAACGAAGACTGGGTTGAAACAAAAAATAATGCTGTTGAGTTTACGGCATTAAATCCCGGAGTATATGTTTTCCAGGTTCGCGCAAAAAAATATAATTCTGATTGGAGCAAAGCCGAGCTGCTGAAATTTGAAATTACTGCCCCTTTTTGGGATACCATCTGGTTTCGATTAGCTATAGCCAATTTATTAATACTGGTTTTTTATTTCCTTCTTAGAGATTTTGTTTCCAAAAAATACAGAAGAAAACTTGCGATATCGGAACAACAACGTGCCCTACAGGTTGAGCGCAACCGGATTTCAACGGATATGCATGACGATCTTGGGGCTGAACTTACAAATATTGTAATCCTTTCCAATATTGCACGCAAGACTTTGAAACTTGAAAACGATCAAAACCGCATTATTGATAAAATCGGGATTGCTGCCAATGATGTGATAAATAAAATGAATGAAATTATCTGGGCAATGAATCCATCCAATGATACGCTTGGAAATCTTGTTTCTTACCTGCACCGTTATTCTAAAGAATATATGGAGCTGAGTAATGCGATGGTGCAAATAAATATTCCGGCATCTGTTCCGCCTGTTACATTAAAAGCTGCATTCAGAAGAAATGTTTTTTTAATTTTAAAGGAGTCGTTGCACAACATTACAAAGCATTCTAAAGCTAAAAATATCAACATTAATATTGATATTGATAAAGCTCAGAAAAAATTCAGGATGAGTATCCAGGATGATGGAGAAGGTTTTGTTGTTGCCGAGCGCACAGGGTCAGGCAATGGACTCATAAACATGAAAAAGCGAATGGCTGAGATAAACGGCAACATTCACCTGATCTCATCTGAGGGAAAAGGTGCAATAGTAAATGTTACGGTGCCGTACTAATTGCTAAATTTTCATCCTGCCCATCCTTCACGATCAAGGCTTCGGTATTGAATCGCTTCTGCAAGATGTTCAGTCTGGATGTTTTCACTTGCCGCTAAATCGGCAATCGTGCGTGAAACTTTTAAAATGCGGTCATATGCACGTGCAGATAAGCCCAGGCGTTCCATTGCAGTTTTTAAAAGCTGCATCCCTTCATCAGAAATTTTACAAATACTTCGCAATTGTTTGCTGGACATTTGCGCGTTGCAATAGACATTTTCTGAATCTTTATATCGTTCGCCCTGTATTTGCCGGGCTTTCACAACACGCTCCCGAACGGCATCACTTTTTTCGGAATTCCTTTCTTTTGCCAATTCAGAAAACGCAACCGGAACCACTTCCACATGTAAATCAATTCTGTCTAGTAGAGGTCCGGAGATTTTATTAAGATATTTCTGAACTGTACCCGGAGCGCAAACACAATCCTTTTCTGGATGATTATAGAAGCCGCATGGGCATGGGTTCATAGAAGCGACCAGCATAAAACTGGCCGGGTACTCCACTGAAAAACGTGCACGTGAAACAGTGATTCTGCGTTCTTCCAATGGCTGCCGCATAACTTCCAAAACTGTTCTTTTAAATTCGGGCAGCTCATCTAAAAATAAAACCCCATTATGTGCAAGAGAAATTTCTCCCGGTTGCGGATTGCTTCCGCCACCGACTAAAGCAACATCGCTGATGGTATGGTGAGGAGAACGAAAAGGGCGTGAGGCAATCAATGAAGATTGTTTGCCCATCCGCCCAGCTACCGAATGAATTTTTGTTGTTTCCAATGCCTCGTGCAATGACAATGGTGGAAGTATGGTTGGCAATCGTTTTGCCAGCATTGTTTTTCCTGCGCCAGGAGGCCCTATCAAAATAACATTGTGCCCTCCCGAAGCAGCAATCTCTAAAGCCCGTTTTATATTTTCCTGTCCTTTCACATCAGAAAAATCCAATTCACTCTGACTCTGATTAGAATAAAATTCTTCACGGGTATTTACAATTGTCCGTTCAAGTGTTTTTTCTCCAGTAAAAAAATCAATAACATCCTTTATATTTTCAACTCCATAAACATCAATATCGTTAACAACCGCTGCTTCCCTTGCATTTGCTTTTGGTAAGATAAAACCTTTGAATTTTTCCTTGCGGGCTTCAATTGCAATTGGCAGAGCTCCTTTAATAGGCTGCAACCCTCCGTCTAAAGAAAGCTCGCCCATAATAATATATCTGTCCAACTCTTCCGCAACTATTTGCTCAGAAGCTGCAAGAATTCCCATTGCAATAGTCAAGTCATATGATGATCCTTCCTTCCGGATATCGGCTGGAGCCATATTCACTACCACTCTTTTGCCGGGCAGTTTAAACCCGATATTTTTTAATGCGGCTTCCATACGCTGCTGGCTTTCCTTTACCGCATTATCTGGTAATCCTACAAGAAAAAATTTGCTGCCTTGCCCTACATTGACTTCTACAGTAATTGTAGTTGCATTAATTCCATATACAGCGCTTCCGTAAGTTTTAACTAGCATTCCAAAAAGGTTAGTTGGAATTTAAAAAATTTTGTTCAACAAAATTTATAAGGCAATGTATTATCTTAATATGTATTTCTTGCGCACGGTCGGCATATGCTGAATACGGAGCGCGAATTTCAACATCGCAAAGGTTTTTTATTGCTCCACCATCCTTTCCGGTTAACGCAATGACTTTCATTCCCCTTTTCCTGGCCGCGCGAATGGCTTCAATTATATTTTTTGAATTTCCGCTTGTGCTGATTGCAAGCAGAACATCATTTTTGTTTCCTAAAGCTTCAATATATCTTGAAAAAATTTTTTCGTAACCATAATCATTTCCTGCACAAGTGATGTGCGATGGATCAGAAATGGAAACTGCCGGCAGAGCTTTACGGTCTTCACGAAATCTTCCGGAAAGTTCCTCAGCAAAATGCATGGCATCGCACATGCTGCCGCCATTGCCGCACGATATAACTTTGCTATTATTTCGGAAAGCTTCTACTAATATAGACCCTGCCTGTTCGATTCGAATGAGGTTATTCTCATCAGCAATAAAATCAGATAATATTTTCTGCGCTTCAATAAGGTTGTTTTTAATAGAATTGTTCATCCGAAAAAGAATTCTATCAAATGTAATACTTATTTATTTAGTTGCTTTCTGTTTTTATATCTGCACAGCCCTTCTTCCAGGAATTTAGCGTAGGTATCTATATCAGGAGTATAGCCCCGTGGTTTTGCAAGAATCCTTGCATTATTATCGAGCAGTACATAAAATGGTTGTGAATTTGTTTGATAGCCTGTGGCCTGAAAGTCGCTCCATTTTTTTCCGGTTGTGGTAATTTTTTTTCCTGTTGTGGAAGAGGTATACTGTTTATCTTCCGAAAGAGGAGCCTTATCATCAACATATAAAGAAATCAAAACGTAATCTTCAGAAAGTTTTTTTAAAACCTTTGGATCAGACCACACATTGTCTTCCATTTTTCTGCAATTAACACAACTCCATCCGGTAAAATCAATCATTACAGGTTTGCCCTGCGCTTTGGCATAAGCAATTCCTTCATCATAATCATGAAAACAATTTAAGTCATGCGGGCAATCGTGCAGCTCCGTTTTCCATTCTTTATAAAACTCAGGCGGAGGAAACCCGCTGATAAGCTTAAGCGGAGCACCCCATAAACCCGGGATCAAATAAAGAGTAAATGTGAATGTGATAACGGCAAGCAACAAACGAGTTATGGAAACATGCGGCACTTCAGCATCATGTGAAAAGCGCAATTTGCCGAGAAGGTAAAATCCCATCATTCCGAAAATGATTATCCATAAACAAATAAATATTTCACGTTTTAAAAATCCCCAGTGATATGCAAGATCAACATTGGATAAAAACTTTAATGCAAGCGCTAACTCTATAAATCCCAAAACAACTTTAACAGAATTCAACCATCCACCTGACTTCGGAAGAGAATGCAACCATTGCGGAAAAGCGGCAAATAATGCAAATGGCAGTGCAAGCGCCAGAGCAAATCCGCTCATTCCAATCAAAGGCCCTGCATAACTTCTTCCCTGTGCAGCTTCAACTAATAATGTTCCTATAATCGGTCCGGTACATGAAAATGAAACAAGCGATAAAGTAAATGCCATGAAAAATATTCCGAGGAAGCCTCCACGATCAGACGCTGCATCGGCTTTATTTACAAATGCGCTGGGCAATACAATTTCAAATGCGCCAAAAAAAGACAGGGCGAAAATGAGGAAGATGACAAAAAATGATAGGTTAAAAAATGCATTGCTTGCGAAAGCATTTAATGCATCCGACCCCAATGTTACTGTTATTATAAAACCAAGCCCAACATAAATTAAAATGATAAACAAAGCATAAAGAAATGCATTGGTAATCCCTTTTTTCCTGCTCCCGCTTCGCTTGGTGAAAAAACTAACCGTCATCGGTATCATCGGAAATACGCATGGGGTTAGTAGTGCAAGCAAGCCCCCCAGGATGCCGCCAATAAATATTCCCCAGAAGGAAACATAACTTTGAACAGCACCTTCCGTTTCACCGCAACCGGGTTCTAGCTCTTGTGTAATGGAAGTATTGTTCTTAGTATTTAAAGCAGCGCTATCAATTGCAGGCTTAGCAGTTGTATCAACAGGAATTACCTGCGCAACATTTGTTGTATCTTTTACATTTGTAGTATTCTCTTGCGAGGCAACTTTAATATTAAAAGTAAAATCAACATCCTCAGGCGGGAGACAACGCGTGTCATCGCAAGACATAAAATTCAAGACCCCTGTAACCTTAAATGGCTTTGAACCTTTTATCCTGATTCTTTGTTTGAACTCTGCCTGCTTGCTGAAAAACTTAAGCTTCATTTCAAAATTCGGATCATATAGTTCTTCAGGCTTACCTTCGGTTACCTTGCCAATTAATTCATAATCGGCAGAAGGTTTAAATGTAAAAGTTGTTGCGATTGGGCAGATAGGGCCAACACAGTCTAAAAACTGTGAATAAATGTGGAATTTGTTATCAATTTTAACTTTAAATACAAGTAATGCTTCTTTATTGTTTACTTGCTCCGTTGAAAAACTCCATTTGACAGGCTGAAGAATCTGCGGTTCCGGGGATGTGTTCGCAATAGGAGTTGATTCTGTATTATTTTTCTTTGGGGAAGAATAACAAGAATTTAAACTACAAAGAAGAAAACATAGGTATATAAATATTTTCACAATAGCCAAGTTTTAATTCGTAGTATTAAAAGAGCGCGCAAAAATAACATTTAGGGAGATACTTGAGATTGTATTATCAACGGAATAAGGATCGTTTTGTTTCACGCAACAATTAATTAAACCAGTTGTATATTTCTGTTAATTCCAGTTTCGCTTTTTTTTCTCCGCCAAGGTCTTTTGTAATTTTTCCTTCCTGCATCAGCAATATCCTGTTGCCAAAACGATGCGCATCTTTCAATTGGTGCGTAATAAAAATTGTGGTGAGGTTAAATAAAGAAATAAATTTTGCAGCATTCGTCATCAAATTCTCTGATGATCGCGGATCAAGAGCTGCCGTTGGTTCATCCATTAATAAAATTTTTGCATCATCCATCACCGCCATGCTGAGTGTTAATGCCTGCCGCTGACCACCTGATAAAGTTCCAACTGCCGCATCCAACTTATTCTCTAATCCCATGTTCAATAAGCTTATTTTTTCTTTAACAATTGAACGAAACTTATTATTCACACCTAAAATCAATTTTTTGGATTGCGTACGTAAGAAGGCGAGTCGAAAGTTATCAATTATGCTCAAATCTGATGCCGTTCCCTGCAACGGGTTTTGAAAAACCCGTGATATCCATTTGCTTCGCTCGAATTCTTCCAGGTTATTCATCCTGCGTTCTTCAATAAATACATCCCCTGAACTTATACTTGTTTCTCCGGCAATTGCATTTATTAAAGTTGATTTACCTGAACCATTGCTGCCAAGCAAAATCACAAACTCTCCTTTATTTATTTTCAGATTAATATTCTTCAACGCATAAACAGCAATTGGAGTTCCCTCATTGAAAATTTTATTTACATCACGCAGTTCAATCATCTTATTTTAATCTTACCAAAATAAGAAACGCTTACGATGAGCAGAACAATGGTTGCGGTTACTAATTTCAAATAATTCGGATTCAGCCCGGCTGTTAATGCTACTGCAAGAATCATGCGAAATAAAATGGTTCCAATAACCACTCCAATGATTTGCATAAAAATTTTATTGTTGCCTGTGAGTTTTATCAAAGATTCCCCAATAATGACAGAACCCAATCCTGAAATTACAATTCCGATTCCCATATTAATATCAGCGAATCCCTGGTATTGTGTTATTAAATATCCGCTTATGGCAGTCAATCCGTTTGCAATGGCAAGCCCCGTAATTTTCATCCGTTGCGTATTCACTCCCATTGCTCTTACCATCGTTTCGCTGTTGCCTGTTGCGCGCATGGCTATTCCGAAATCAGTTTTTAATATCCATGTCATGAAAATAAATAATACTAAAACAAAGAGCAAAAAGAGCAATATAATATTTCCATAATCACTTTTCAATAAAGTAATTTTTGTAAAAATATTTTGCACATCCATTAACGGAATGTTTGATCTTCCCATAATGCTCAAATTGACGGAATACAGCGCAGTCATTACCAAAATTCCCGAGAGCAGTGCATTTACTTTTAGTTTCGTATGAATAAGTCCTGTTATTACTCCGGCAGCCATCCCGCTAAGGATGGCAATTAATAAAGTGACAAATGGATTAAAACCATTCATAAGCATGAATGCTGTAACTGATGCTCCTAATGTGTAACTTCCATCGGTGGTTATATCAGGGATATTAAAAATTCTTAACGAAAGAAAAATTCCCAACCCTAATGCGGAAAAGGCTAATCCCTGTAAGAAAGCGGTTGTGTAGAAATCCAATTTGTAATTTGTTCTCTATTTTGAACTCGTCATTTCAAAAGTACTGTCTGAGACCATTCCAAATCCTGAAGCAGCTTTTGGATTAAAAACTTTTTTCCTCACTTTCACAATCTCAGGTTTTAAATCTTTTAGTGATTTCGTTTTTAAATACGTGGCCGCTTGTTCTCCTGCCTGGTATCCCCATAAATAAAAATCGGCACCGAAAGATGCTACTGCTCCGCGATCAACCAAACCGGCTTCGCTGGTGAAGATGGGCACATGCGCATCATTGCAGCTTTTTGCAATTGTTTCGAACGAAGCAAAAATTACATTGTCTGGCAAAGCAAAAAAAACATCTATTCCTTTCGACAATAACGACTGTGTTACCAGTTGCGTTTCTGAAGAATTATTTACGGGCAGGCTCACGACCGTTAAACCCAGCTCCATTGATTTCTTCAGCAGCTTATCAAATGCATCGCGCGATTGCGGCTCCGATTGATTATAAACCGTTCCTATTTTTTTTGCATTCGGTTTTAGTTCTTTAATCAGCGCAACGGCAGTGTCAATATAGTCCAGCGTTTCGTACACGCCAAAAAGATTGGGCGGGTTATTCCCGAGCGAATCCGTAAGGTGAGCAATATCCGGTCGCGGAGCCACCATCATGCACACCGCAATTGTTTTTGTTCGCTTCACAGCCGTAATGGTCGAAAGGGTGGTGTTGGCTGCAATGAGATCCACTTTTTTTGAAATCAATAAATCGCATGCCTGCCCCAACGTTGGAATATCGCCCTGCGCATTGGTATAAATTAATTTCATGGTCGAGTCTTTTTCTGAAAACCCGTTTTTCTCCAATGCATCCAAAAAACCCTGCTTTGCTTTTTCCAACGTTGCATCTAAAACAAAATCCAAAAAGCCAACTACAGGAATGTTTTTCTCAGCCGGTTTCGGCTTGGGTATTGAATTGCATGAAAAAAATAATATCGGAATGAAAATTAATTTTAAACAACGCTTCATAAAGAAAGATTTTTTCAAATCTAAAGAAAGGAATTTGAAAATGTTAAACGATTAGTTTGTAGAGACACAAACTGAGACATAAAAAAGTTAAGTGCTCATTTGAGAATGGAACTCCTTAAAACGTTTTGGAATCTTGTTTAAACCATTTCGAAAGTCGTTGAAGAGAAAATCGAAGTCATTGAAGCGAGTTCCGAAGTCGTTGAAACGAGTTCAAAAGTCATTGAAGCCACTTTGAAAGTCATTCAAACGAGTTCGAAAGTCATTGAAGCGAATTAGAAAGTCATTAAAGCCATTTTGAAAGTCGTTTAAACGAGTTTGATTCTCAAGACAAGTAAATTGGTAAAAATCAGCATTTTGGCAAAAAAACAGGGCATTTTACCGAAAATGTACTTAATCCAGCTTCAACACCGCCAAAAAAGCCTGCTGGGGGATTTCAACACTGCCTACCTGGCGCATGCGTTTCTTGCCTTCTTTTTGTTTTTCTAAAAGTTTGCGCTTTCGCGAGATGTCACCTCCGTAACATTTGGCGGTAACATCCTTGCGGAGGGCTTTTACGGTTTCGCGGGCAATGATTTTGGCACCAATGGAAGCCTGTATGATTATTTCAAATTGCTGGCGGGTGATAAGTTCTTTAAGCTTTTCACACATTTTTTTGCCAAACGAAAAAGAATTAGCCCGGTGAATAAGGGCGCTAAGGGCATCCACAGGTTCGCCATTCAGGCGGATGTCCAATTTCACGAGATCGCTTCTGCGGTAATCGAGCGGATGATAATCGAACGAGGCATATCCTTTCGAAATGGTTTTAAGCTTATCATAAAAATCAAAAACAATTTCTGCCAAAGGCATGTCGAAAGCAAGTTCAACCCGGTCGGTGGTCAGATAGCTTTGGTTAATGATATTACCACGTTTGCCAATGCAAAGAGTCATAATAGGGCCGGTGTATTCCGATTTTGTGATGATGGTGGCGCGGATGTAAGGCTCTTCAATGTAATCGAGGCGGGCAGGATCGGGCATGTCGCTCGGATTATTAATCACAAGCATATCGCCTTTGGTAAGATAGGCTTTATACGAAACGTTAGGAACGGTGGTAATCACCGTCATGTCGAATTCGCGCTCCAAACGCTCCTGGATAATTTCCATGTGGAGCATTCCTAGAAAACCGCATCGAAAACCGAAACCTAAAGCTGCCGATGATTCAGGTTCAAAAACCAATGAAGCGTCATTAAGCTGCAGCTTTTCCATAGAATAACGCAGTTCCTGGTAATCATCCGTATCAACAGGATAAATGCCGGCAAAAACCATTGGCTTCACGTCTTCAAACCCTTCGATGGCTGCTGCACAAGGACGTTCTACATGGGTAATAGTATCACCCACTTTTACTTCTTTGGCCTCTTTAATTCCTGAAATAATATAGCCCACATCCCCGGCTTTAACCACACTTCGAGGGTCCTTATCCAACTTCAGAATTCCAATTTCATCAGCATTGTATTCTTTTCCTGTATTGAAAAATTTTACCTTGTCATTTTTATGAATTTCGCCATCAAATACCCGGAAATAAGCAATAATTCCCCGGAAGGAATTAAAAACAGAGTCAAAGATCAATGCCTTTAAAGGAGCTTTAGGTTCTCCTTTAGGTGCAGGAATGCGTTCAACAATTGCCCGCAGAATGTCATGAACTCCGACACCGGTTTTTCCGCTTGCCGCGATTATCTCTTCGCGCTCGCATCCCAAAAGTTCAACAATCTGATCTTTTACCTCTTCAGGATTGGCACTTTCCAAATCAATTTTGTTCAAGATAGGAATAATAGTGAGGTCATTTCCTAAAGCAAGGTAAAGGTTAGAAATAGTTTGCGCCTGGATTCCCTGCGCAGCATCAACAATAAGTAACGCGCCTTCGCAGGCAGCAATGGACCGCGAAACTTCATAGCTGAAATCAACGTGGCCGGGAGTATCAATAAGGTTAAGAATATATTTATGCCCGTCCAATTCATATTTCATCTGGATAGCATGGCTCTTAATGGTGATGCCGCGTTCGCGCTCAAGGTCCATATCGTCCAACACCTGGGCTTGCGCCTGGCGTTTGTCAATGGTATTGGTATATTCCAGCAAACGATCGGCAAGGGTGCTTTTCCCGTGATCAATATGAGCAATGATGCAAAAGTTGCGGATGTATTGCATGAAAACTGTTTGAGATTTAAAGAGGCGCAAAATTAGGGGTTCTTCTGCAATCTATGGTCGTGAGTGCATCTTAAAGTTTAACCTTATAACTTCAAACTTTCTTTTATCTTTGAAAAACCTTTCAGTAATGCAACCTTTTGAATTTATATTGCATCTTAAAAAGGCAGCGATAATAATGACTGATGACCAATTACTTCAGGGATGTATTGAAAAAGACCTGAGTGCTCAAAAGCATTTGTATGATCGTTTTGCAAAAAAGATGATGGGTGTTTGCCTCCGTTATGCAACGAATCGGGAAGAAGCACAAGATCTTTTACAGGATGGATTTATTAAAGTATTTGATAAAATAAGCAGTTTTAAAGGTTCCGGTTCGCTCGAAGGCTGGATTAAAAGAATAATGGTAAATACCGCTTTAGATAATTTCCGCAAGAATAAAAATGAACGGTTGCATGTTGAAATTGATCATGAGCATATATCATTCAATATCGGGGACGGAGTGCATGATAAGCTTGGCGCAGATGATTTGTTAAAAATTATTCAACAGTTGCCTACAGGTTTTAGAACTGTATTCAACCTGTATGCAATAGAAGGTTATTCGCATAAAGAAATCGGAGAAATACTTGGGATAGCAGAAAGCACCTCCAAGTCGCAATATTCAAGAGCACGTGCTCATTTGCAAAAAGCAGTTCAGTTAGAAAACATTTTTTAATGGAATACAGAGAAGACATAGAACAATTATTCAAAGATTCTTTTGAAAATTTCCAGGCAGAGGTTCATCCTGATGCATGGGCGAATATTCAAAATGCAATCCTTGTTGCGCCTGCTGCTCCCTCATCAGTTGCTGTTAAGGTGGGAGGTGCATCATCAAAATTTGGTGCAGGGCTGATTGCTTCAACGGCTGCTATAGTTGCAATCACAGCAGCTGTAATTTATTTTTCAATGGATGAAAAGAAAAATGCTGAGCCTGTAGTTGCGGAAACCGTTCAGGTTACTGAACCACAACCGGAAACAAATAACGATTTGCTTGTAGAACCAAAAGCTTTAGCGGAAGATAAAAGCACTGAAGCGACAAACGAATTAACTTCTTCAAATGAAAATCCAATTGCTGAAAAGGAAATAACAAGTCATTATGTAAGTTCCGCAGATAATTCAATTGAAACGGCTGCTCGGATTAATCCAACAGTTAGTGATGAGAAAAAGGAAGTTCCGAATATAATCACTGAGCCAAAACCGGACGTTCAATCAACCGATAATTCATTAACTGAGGCTAAACAAACCGAAACACCGGCCAAAACTGATGAAGCAGCCGAAGAAAATTCTGTAACTCCAATTAATGCGAATACAGAATCAAGACCTAAGTCAGAACAAGAATATTTAGGATTTATTCCCAATGTGATTACTCCGAACCTTGACGGGAAAAATGATGTGTTTATTATCAGTGGAACTGATTTAAAATCATTGAAAGTTGCCATTTATGATAACAGGGGGAAATTAGTTCATTCCTGGAATAATCTTCATGGATTTTGGGATGGAAAGTTAGAAAATGGTCAATCTGCCGCTGCTGGTGTTTATCAATATCATATTTTCGCAGAAACAAATGAAGGAACTCCTTTAATTAAACAGGGAACTTTCAAGCTACTTCAGTAACTCTACAATTAACTAAGCTTTAAAAAACTACTAATAACAATTAACATGAGAAAACTATTTTACACCTCAACAACATTTTTAACTTTATTGTTGATTCTGACCACAGCACAACTTTCAAAAGCCACCCACTATGCAGGAGCTGATCTGACTTATGCTTATACAGGCACCCCGAATACATATGTAATCTCTCTGAAACTTTACAGGGATTGCTGTCCGAGTTGTTCAACCTTTGGAACTACGTTTGACGTTTGTTATTCATCTGCGAACCTTGGCGTTCAGAGTGCTTTAACTTGTACATTACTGCCCGGATCAGGACAACAGATTCCACCGTCCCCTTGTGTAAACTCACCTCAGTGTTATGAGGAATACATTTATCAAAACACAGTTACATTACCTGGTGCTGCCACAGACTGGGTATTTACTTATAACGGTTATGCAAGGAATAATGCAATCAGCACACTTGTAAATCCGGGTGGAGAAGGCCTAACTGTACAAGCCTATCTTGATACTTTCCAGCACAGTGGGATCCGAAGCTTGGAATTCACGTGACTTGAAGTCGCGGC
>JADMIO011281624.1_pt1 | contig 74796 bp, 59 predicted proteins | sample 8958161 | NCBI WGS metagenome assembly JADMIO01 (sample SAMN16585339, study PRJNA669376) | soil metagenome | isolation source: Crop rotation soil | place: USA: Cullars Rotation, Alabama | collected 2011 | reverse complement strand
GGCCGCGAACCCGATTCCGGCGGCTTACTCGAGTTGGGGCGTTGGCAATCTGCTCGACGAAAAGAACCGCGAGATGCTGCACCAAATCCTTGAGGCCGCCGCGAAGAACACCAAAGCCGCGAAAGGCAGTAGCGAACAAAAAGTTGGCGACTACTACGCCACTTGTATGGACGAAGCCACCATTGAAGCCGCTGGTCTGAAACCACTCGATGCCGAATTTGCTCGCATCGCAAAAGTGAAGGACACCAAGTCACTGCAAGACGAAATCGCCCACCTACACTCGATGGGATTGAGTGTCCTTTTCGGCAGTGGTTCTACCCAGGACTTTAAGAATAGTGCGGAAGTAACGGCTGAAATTGATCAGGGCGGATTGGGGTTGCCCGATCGCGATTACTATCTCAAGACCGACGACAAGTCGAAAAGCATACGCGACGCTTACGTTAAGCACGTCACCGCGATGTTTGAGTTAATGGGTGACGACGCTACGAAAGCGGCGGCCGAAGCACAAACGATCATGGCCATTGAAACCAAATTGGCCGAATCGTCAATGACGCGCGTCGAACGCCGCACGCCTGCAAACGTTTATCACCGCATGACGGTGGCCCAGTTGCGCGATCTCGGCACCAATTTCGATTGGCCGCTGTACTTAAAAACGATAGGCGTGCCAGCCAAGACCGATGTGAACGTGACCAGTCCCAATTTCTTCAAAACTGTGGACCAGCAACTTAGTTCAGTTCCAGCCGCCGACTGGCAAACTTACCTGCGCTGGCACTTGATCAATTCAACTGCCCCCGCACTTTCGTCGAAGTTTGTCGAAGAAGATTTCAACTTCAAGGGAAAAGTGTTGCAGGGTTCGAAAGAGAACTTGCCGCGTTGGAAACGTTGCGTGGCCGGTACGGATCGCGCCCTCGGCGAAGCGCTCGGTGAAGTTTATGTGAAGAAGGCTTTCCCGCCTGCCGCTAAAGCACGGGCGCTGGACATGGTGCGCAACCTTGAAGCCGCCTTGAAGAATGACATCACGACCTTAAGCTGGATGAGCGAGCCGACGCGCAAGCAGGCAATCATCAAACTCGATGCGTTCCTCAACAAGATTGGTTATCCCGACAAGTGGCGTGACTATTCGACGTTGCACGTTGATCGCACTTCGTATGTGAACAATCGTTTCGCGGGGACCGCCTTCGCAAAGCGCCGCGATATCGCAAAGATCGGCCAGCCCGTCGACCGGATGGAGTGGCTGATGTCACCACCAACGGTCAACGCTTACTACAATCCGCAAATCAACGAAATCGTTTTTCCAGCTGGCATCTTGCAACCGCCATACTTCGACGCCGAGGCTGACGATGCTTTCAACTATGGCGGCATGGGTTCTGTGATCGGACACGAGATGACCCATGGATTCGACGATCAGGGTTCACAATTTGACGCGACCGGTAATCTCGCAAACTGGTGGACCGATGCGGACAAGAAACTGTTCACCGAGAAAGCACAGTGTGTGATCGATCAGTTCAACAGTTTTGTGGTTGAACCAGGCTTGAACCAAAACGGCAAACTGGTTGCGGGTGAATCGATCGCAGATCTTGGTGGGCTTGTGGTTGCATATGCCGCGTTTCAGAAGGCAATGGAAGGCAAACCACGGGTGACCATCGATGGCTTCACGCCGGAGCAGCGCTTCTTCCTTGGTTACGCGCGCGGCTGGGCCACGAACATGCGACCTGAGCTACAGCGATTGTTAACCAACATCGATCCGCATCCGCTCGCGAGATTTCGCGTAAACGGACCGATTTCAAACATGCCGCAATTCGCGGCCGCGTTCCAATGCAAGCCTGGCGATCCGATGGTAAATGAGGGCGCGAAGCTCTGCCAGATTTGGTAAACAGGCTCCGTAGGAGCCTAATGTTTATAGAACTAGGATGCTTTTAACAATAGCTCCGTAGGAGCGAAATGTCGGAAAACATTTCGCTCCTACGGAGCGATTTGTTATCAGCCTTATGGCTATAAACATTTCATCCCTACGGGATGAAGATCAATTTTACTGCGGCCGTTTTCCCCAGGTTGGTGGTGGTGGTTCTTTCGCTGCGCGATCGACCGGGTGTTCTTTCAACATACGCATCGCTTCCGCAACCGCGCGTTCAAGCTGCGAATCATGACCGGCAATCACTTCCCTCGGCCAGTTTTCAACATCAATGTCTGGTCCAACTCCTTCATTTTCAACGGCCCAATGATTGTCGCGCGTGAAGAAACCACCGCGCGGCGCGATCATTGAACCACCATCGATGAACGGCGGCGTGTCAGCCGTGTGGACCAGACCGCCCCACGTCCGTTTGCCAACCAGGAGCCCAAGCTTGCGGCGCTTGAACATGTAGGGCATTAGATCGCCACCGGAACCCGCCATCTCATTAATGATCATTACTTTGGGTCCCCAGATACCGGCCGATGGACTCGTGAACGGATACCGATCTCCCGCGACGTTATTGAAGTAACCATCGAAGTCGCGTCCCAGCACATCGACGATGTAGTCGGCTGCGGATCCACCTCCGTTGTAACGCTCGTCGACGACCACACCCTTCTTGTCCTGTTGCGAGAAGTAATAACGATTGAAACTTGAATAGCCCGGCTGTCCGGTGTTTGGCAGATAGACATAGGCGAGTTGCCCGTCAGACAACTTCTCAACCAGTCTCCGGTTCGACTCCACCCAGGCACGCGTGCGCAGCCCCTGTTCATTAGCAACCGGGATAACCGTAACGTTGCGCGCGCCTTCCATCGCTGGGGAGCTATTCACTGTCAACGACGTTTGCCGGTTGGCGGTGCCATCAAGCAAACGGTAAATGTTGTCCGGCGCTTTCAGCTCGACGCCGTTGATCGCGAGGATGTAATCGCCAGCCGACACGTTGGCACCCGGCGCGGCCAGTGGCGCGCGCAAATCGGGATTCCAACTTTCGTTGTCGTAAATGCGCGCGACCTTGTACCGCCCATTTTCGATCGTGAAGTCGGCCCCGAGCAGTCCGCCCTGCACCGGGGGAACTTCAGGCATGTCGCCGCCACGGACGTATGAGTGTCCGATCGCGATCTCGGCGCCCATCATGTCGAGCAAATAATTGAGATCAGCACGATGGTTCACGTACGGAAGAAACTGTCCATACATTACTTTCATCCTGGGCCAGTCCGCGCCATGCATGTTCGGGACGTAGAGATAATCGCGCTGGTTGCGCCAACCTTCATTGAAGATTTGCTGAAACTCCTGCCGCGGATCGAGGTACATTCGCAAGGCAACACTCAGTCGACCTTGGCCGGCTGTTGGCGCATTCCGGTCGGCGTCAACCAGAAAGAGCGAGGGAACCGGCGGTGGACCACCAAAGGCACCGCCCGGAGCTGCGGTACGGTAAACAAGTTTGCGACCGTCCGCACTGACCTCAAAAGTCGCGACGTTAGTCGCAAACGACGCGGGCTTGCGATCGCATAGCCGGTAACGCCACAGCTCGCCTCCCGGATTTGCCGGACCTGCCTGCGTGTCTTCAAGATAAAAAACACTTCCCTCTGCGCTCGCATGCAACTCGGAATAGGGGCGTTCGCGCACACCGGGAACAGCAATGATTCGTTGCGGCAAGCCGGCGAAATCAATTTGAACTGAAATCGGCGCGCGCGGCGCGCGTGGTGTTGGCGTCGCCGCCGCAGGTTCGCTTGTTGCTGCTGCCACTTCTCCGCCGGCAGCTGGCCCTTCGTTCGGACAAGCGCCTGGCAAGGTCGCGCGTCTTCCTGTTCCCACACCCTTGTCTTCGTCACTCTCCGGCAACAACGGACTCGCATCGGCCTTCTTCAGCACGGCCAAATAAAGTCCGAAGTTCTCTGAATGATCGTAAGAAGTCATGTCGAGCCACTGAGAACGCAAACCGAAATCAGTCGACGCCAGGAACCAGAGGTATTTGCCGCTCGCATCCCACACCGGCCAAACGGCGTCGGCCAAACCGTCGGTGACTTGTTTGGTCTCGCCTGTTTCGACATTGCTCACGAAGATCGCGTGATAAAGCGAACGCAAGCGACTCGCGTATGCGATCCACTTTGAATCAGGACTCCAGGTAGGATTCAGTGTGCGGTTTGGCACCATCCAGGGATCGTTACCCACAATCCTGGCAGTCCCACTGGCCACATCCAGCACCCAAACTTTTAAATTAGTGTCAGTGAAAACCATCTTCTTCGAGTCGGGTGACCAGGATGGCGTGTAATAGTGCGTTGGGTTCTGCAAGACGATTTCGCGCGGAGGAGTTAGACCATCCTGCGCTTCAATGTACAGACGATATTCGCCCGACTTATCGCTGAAGTACGAAATAAACTTTCCGTCGGGCGACCACGCGGGATCGCGGTCTGCGGAACTGCTGGAGTTTGTGAGGTTGCGAACGTCTCCCTTCTCGGCGGGGATGGTAAAAATTTCGCCGCGTGCCTCTGCGACGATGCGTTTGCCGGTTGGCGAAATCGCGAGGTTTGTCATGCGATTGGTTACATCTCGCCAGTTCGGCATCATCCACGGGAAATCACCCGCCGCAGAGATGTTGACGACGTGTTCGCGACCACCTTTTGGATCGAGTTCATGGATTACGCCCGCTTGTTCGAAAACTAAAACGCCGGCGCCGGAGTCGAGTGCCTTTACATCGAAGTCAGTAAACTTCGTCAATTGAGTTAGTTTTTTGGTGCGCGTTTGATACTCCCAAACGTTCTCCACGCCGTCGCGATCAGAAATAAAATAGACCGCGTCGCCAATCCAGACCGGATCAACGTCCTTAGAATCGGTCCACGGGGGTGAAACCAAATCAAGCGTGTTCAAGTCGACAATCCAGATGGGACGGTTCTGTCCACCGCGATAGTTGCGACGCTCTTCATCCCACGAATTGTTCATGCGATAGGCTACGTGCGTACCATCACCGGAAATTTTTCCCTGGTAGGCGCGTGGGAGTGGAAATGGTTCTTCGATGCCGCCGGCCACGGGCACGGTCCAGAAGCGCGGTGCACCAATCGGCGCCCAGCTCGCACGCGCAGACGAAAATAAAACTGACTTCCCATCGGCGCTCCGACCTTGCACAACGTCAGCACCCGGGTGCCATGTTAGTCGCTTCGGTTCACCACCTTCAGCAGCGACTACGTACACGTCGAGATTGCCCGCGTACTCTGCGCTAAACGCAATCCATTTGCCGTCAGGCGAGAAATGTGGGTTCGACGTGACACCCTGAAAGCTGGTAATGCGGCGAGCACTGCCACCGCTGCGCGGCACTGTCCAAATGTTGTTTGCGTAAGCGAAGGCGATTTGCGATTCACTGACGGTGGGTGTGCGCAACAATTTCGTCTGTGCCCTCGCGCTTTGCGGGTGCGTTAAAATGCTCGCGCACAAAACAAGCAAGCAGAAACTTATGGAGGCTAACGCGTGAATAGCGCGTGAGCGGCGACACGACTCCGCCACAAAGCTTGGCATAAACATGTATTGGTTCCTCCGGAAGGCTGGCCGATTGCGTCAGTCTTTTATCATGAAGCGGATAGCAGAGCAAAGTTGTAGTAGGGGTTTGGCTTCGTAGCGCAGACTGTTAGTGTGCGAGTGCGCGGCTTGCCGCCGATAGTGCAGTGCCGCTTGCCGCACCGTGGAATGAATCTACTTGCTGGCGGCTACGCCACTAAGTTTTCCCGGCGGCGGAGTCGCTGATATTTGTTCACGCCACACGGTGCGGCAAGCCGCACCTCACTATTGGCGGCAAGCCGCGGCTGAGTCGTTAACTTGAAGAGCTCGATTGGTGACATTTTCCTTCCATGAAATTGGAAGAATCACGAGACTTTGGAATGACAGAAAATTTTTTGCGATTAGGAAAACCTTTTGCGAGAATTAGCGAAACTAAATACGGAAGCCGGCGTAGTATCGGACAAGGTGCACGCTGAGTTAGTGCCAGCGAAGTCGTCGCCAACCGGCCATACGACCTTTCGTAATCCTGCAAAATTTATGGAGCACGTCATGACGAATCTTCGGAAATCAATCATCGCTCTCACAATCGCATGTGCGATTTGTGCCACCACCGTCTGGGGTCAAACTGGACGCGGTTTTGACCTGGCAAATATGGACAAGACTACAGCCGCCTGCACTGACTTTTATCAGTTTGCCAACGGCACGTGGCTAACCAAGACTCCTATTCCGGCCGCATATTCGACGTGGGGCAGCTTCAATGTGCTCGCGGAAAACAATCGCAAGACGCTGCATGAAATCCTCGAGGAAACGGCGAAGAAAACTAATGCCAAAGGCAGCAACGAACAAAAGATCGGCGACTTCTACGCCAGCTGTCTCGACGAAGCGAAGCGCGAGGCCGAAGGAATGAAACCGCTCGTCCCAGAACTTGCGCGCATCGAAAAAATCCAGGATGCGAAAGGCGTGGTGGAGGAAGTCGCATACCTGCATCGTCATGGTGTGCCGACCTTGTTTGGCTATGGCTCACTTCCCGATCTTAAGAACAGTTCAATGGTCCTCGCCTTCGCCGGCCAGGGTGGACTGAGCCTGCCAAATCGCGACTACTACACCAAGACTGACGAGAAGTCGGTGAAGCTCCGCGAAGACTTCGTTAAGCACATGAGCAACATGTTTCAGCTCATCGGCGACACGCCCGAGCAAGCAAACAAAAATGCACAGTCAGTCCTGGCCTTTGAAACGCGACTCGCGCAAAACTCACGCACCCCGATCGAACTGCGCGACCCGACTACGCAGTACCACTTGATGAATCAGGCGCAGCTGAAAGAACTGACACCGAACTTTTCGTGGGACGATTATCGACGCGATGCGGGCGCACCTACCACGGGCGACATCAACGTGGCCCATCCGGAGTTTTTTACTGCAGTCAACAAAATGCTGGTCGAGGTTCCGGTGTCCGATTGGAAGACTTATTTGCGTTGGGACTTAATTACCTCAGCTGCCTCGAGTCTGTCTTCGAAGTTTGAGACCGAGAACTTCAACTTCTTCGGCACGGTCCTCGAAGGACGCAAGGAGCAACTGCCGCGTTGGCGCCGCTGCGTTTCCGCCACGGATGCAAACCTCGGCGAAGCGCTGGGTCAAGTCTATGTCAGCCGCGCCTTCACCGCAGAGTCGAAAGCGCGCATGCGAACGATGGTCGCGAATTTGATCAGCTCGTTCCGCGAACGCTTGAACAAACTAAATTGGATGAGTGATGACACTCGCAAGCAAGCAATCGCAAAACTCGAAGCGTTTGGTCAAAAGATTGGTTACCCGGACAAGTGGATTGATTACTCGTCGTTAAATGTTTCGCGTGATTCGTATCTTGCGAATGTTATGCGCGCGAGTGAGTTTGGTCAGATTCGTGACTTCAACAAGATTAACAAGCCGGTCGATCGCAAGGAATGGGGCATGACGCCACCAACCGTCAACGCCGGATACAATCCACTCAACAATGACATTTCCTTCCCGGCCGGAATTTTGCAGGCGCCGTTTTTCAATCCCGACGCCGACGACGCGATCAACTACGGCGCGATTGGCGCGGTGATCGGCCACGAGATCACGCACGGTTACGATGATCAGGGCGCGGAGTTTGATTCACAGGGCAACTTGAAAAACTGGTGGACCGAGGCTGACAAGAAAAACTTCGACGAGCGCGCTGATTGCGTCGTGAAACAGTTTGACGCGTTCGAAGCTGAGCCTGGACTGCATCTTCAAGGCAAGCTGGTGTCAGGCGAGTCGATCGCCGACCTGGGCGGTCTTTACGTTGCATACGATGCCTTCATGAAGTCGCTGCAAGGCAAGCCGCGAGCCGCCGACATCGATGGCTTCTCGCCGCAGCAGCGTTTCTTTCTGGGCTGGGCACAGGTTTGGGCAGAGAAGTACACGCCTGAATGGGTGCGCTTCCAGACGCAATCAGATCCGCATCCATTGTCCCGTTTTCGCGTGAATGGACCACTGTCGAACATGCCGGCGTTTGCGGAAGCGTACCAATGCAAAACCGGCGATGCGATGGTGCGCGAGAACGCGAAGCGCTGCCAGATATGGTAGTTAAAAAGGCGAACTTTGTACTTGGTACTTAGTACTTGGCGTTTGAACTTTATCGTTCGTAATTGGTACTTTGTACGCGTTCAGTTCTGCATGTGAAGCTTTAGTTTGAGCAGAGCTCCTGCCAGGCTTCGACCGGCCTCTGAGAACAGAACAAACACAAAGTACAAAGAACAAAGTACCAAGCACTAACCACGAACTCGAAGCTCAAAGTTCAACGAGAAATACTTAAGGAGAGCCACCATGAGCACTTTGAAACGTTTCCAGACGATTTTTTCCGTCCTCTTCCTGCTGGCCTTAGGCGCAACCATTGTGGTTGGACAAAACGCACTCCGGTTTCCGCGGCCAAGCCAGAAGGCCAGTGTTATGCAGACCATTGGTGTAACTGACATCACGATCACCTACAGTCGCCCCGGCGTAAAAGGCAGGACCATCTGGGGTGACCCTCTGCCCGAACAAACCGCGAAGGGCGAAGCAACCCTTGACGATCAAAACATACGTCCCAAGGGCGCGCCGATCGTACCCTGGGGTCATGCGTGGCGCACTGGCGCCAACGAGGCGACGCAGTTTGTTGTAACTGACGACGTTTTGATCAATGGCCAAAAGCTTCCCGCCGGGAGTTACAGCCTGCATACAATTCCTACCAAGGACGAGTTCATCATAATCTTCAACAGTGTCGCCAACCAGTGGGGCAGCTTTGGCTACGATCCAGCCAAAGACACTTTACGCGTCAAGGTAAAGCCTGAATGGGGCGAGCACAGCAAGGAGTGGTTGGAATACTGGATTGATCCGGTAAGTGATAATTCCGCGCAGGTCAACATTCGCTGGGAGAAGGTGCGGGTACCTTTCACGGTGGAAGTTAAAGATGTGCAGGCGCTGACAATGCAGAAGGCACGCGCAGCAGTGGCAGCGGCCAAGCCGGACGACTTTCAAACTCGCGCACAGGCGGCAAGCTACGCGCTTCAAAACAAGTTGAGCGTTGACGAAGCAATGGGATGGCTTGATCAATCAATCAAGATCAAGGAAACGCTTGGCAATCTTGGCCTTAAGGCGCGCGTGCTCGCCGAACAGGGCAAGACCGCGGACGCTATCACGACCGGCGAGCGAGCGATTCAAGTTGGCAAGGAGGCCAAAGCCAACCCGACAAACATCGCTAACATGGAAAAGCTCGTCGCTGATTGGAAAGCGAAAAAGTAACAAGGGCTCTGCCCTCTGATGTAAGGAAGGTCTTAGACCTTCCGGAACGAGTGAACAAAGTAGGGCTGCGCCCTCAGGGCGTAGCCCTTAATTCTTGGTTGGATTTTTCCGGAAGGTCTTAGACCTTCCTCACATCGGGGGTCAAAGCCGAAATGGCCCGTTTAACCTTCACGAACGGCCCAGTCCAGTGGTATCGTTGCCACACATCCCCGCTCGGTAACCCAAACATTTTGTGTCGCCTGAGGTCATGAAGATGAAAAGTCCTGTTTCCCTCTTTGCCCGCACGCTAACCCTTTTCTTGATCACGCTTTTTGCTCTTTCGCCCGCATGGGCCACCTGCGGTGGCGGTGGCGGCGGCGGCGGCGGCGGCATGGCTGGTGGCAGCGGCGGCGGTTCAGCTGCGGAAACTTATCCGGTGCCCTGGAAGATTCGTGACGAGAAAACTCCAGTCGCAAGAGGGCTAGTCGTCTACTGGTTCCCGGCTTCGAAAGATGAGCTCAATAAATCGTCTTTGCGCATGTCGCGCACGCTTTCGCTGTATGCGTCGCAATGCGTCTCAATGGAATTGGCAGACATGCGGATCGCAAACGCCGACAAGCTCGTCGGGGAAGGAAAACTTCCGATTGCGGTGATTGCGGAGGCCGACGGCACACCGGTCACAAGAATTGAGAATAAAGAAGGCAAACTGCGAGTTGAAGCCGTCGAAAAAATGCTCGACACGGAAGTGAAAACGCGCAGCACCAACCTCGACAATCAACTAAAGGATGCTAAGGCGAAGGCAGACAGTGGCGATAAAGACGCAGCTATTAAGCTGTACCAGTCAGTTGCTCAGCAAAAGTGTATGTTCCCCGGCAAAGCAAAGAGTGCCGCAAAGGAATTGAAAAAACTTGGTGTGACTGAAGTGGCAAAACTTGCTGACGAAGAATTGTTTGTCACACCAGTGTTTGAGGCGAAACTGAGCAAACAGATCGAGCTGACCATGCGACAAGGTCTGATCGCCGAGGACGCTGCCCGTTACGTCGTGGCGGAAAAACTCTACCAGACGGCGCACCAAATGGATCCTGCTGATCCAACGCCGTTGCGTTACCTCGGTGAGCTTTATCGTCACCACACCGGCGAGTGGGAAAAAGCTCGCGCTACATTTGATCAACTTCTAGGCATGCCGGCCGATCCATTGTCTCGCGCAGTTGCCTTGCATGGCCTGGGCAAGATGACGATCCACGAAGGCGCCTTTCTTAAAGGACTTCACTTGATGGAGCAGTCGGTTGACGAGTATCCGCTGGCGTTGGCATATCGCAACCTGGCGGTTTACTGGAACTCTGAAGGCGATCTGGTGAAGGGCAATTTCTACACGCAGAAGGCGCTCGCCCTCGATCCGAAGGACCCATACAACGTCGTCTTTGCGGCGGTGTTCATGGCGGCGTCAGGACAACGCGATGAGGCGCTTAAGGTCGCTCGTGCAAACATCAACCTGCTGCCGGCGTCGTACAACCTCGCTGCCATTTATGCGCAGAACGGCGAACGCGAAAGGGCGCTCTCACTTTTGAAGCGTCACTTCTATCAGTATGAGCGCTACCACGCAGTGCGTTCTAAAGAAATGATGGAAGCGCGTGTTGATGCGGTATTCAATTCGTTACGTCAGGATTCGGGATTTCTCGCACTCACTCGTTTCGCCGACGGACGTTTAATGATGCCAATGAAAGCAACAGGCACCGCGACCGGACAAAATCAATAACCGGTTGGACCGCTCTACTCCTTGGAGTGCGCTGTCCTGTCAGCGCTTTTAGGTTCGCTTGAGTGTACTCAACACGAAAGCGGCGACAGGTCACCGCACTCCAGGGAGCAGTCTTCATATTCCCTGAACCTCAGCATGCAGTTTTGTTGTACTATCTCAATCCCCTGAGGATTGCAGATGACACGAAACATTCGGTCGGCAATCATCCGTTACGGCCTAGCGCTCGCCTCCTTAGTTCTAATCCTGGCGGTATCAAACGTCCTGCAAGCAATTCTTCCTTTCAGACTTGATCTAACCTCATTAATTATCATCGCGATGATTGCCAGTGCCTGGTATCTCGGGCTCGGTCCCGGATTAATGCTGGCGATTATTCTCGAGGTCATTCTTGATTACTTCACACGACCACCAATCGCATTCCGCACGGCAGCGATTGTTTTCAATCGCATGGTGTTGTTCACCAGCGTAGTGTGGTTTGCCAGTTCCCGTCGCAAAGCAGAGAGACACCTGCAAGCGCAAAGGGAACTGCTTGAGCAGAGTCTGCGCCGTGAACAACTCGCGCGCCAGCAGGCAGAAGACGCCGATCGTCTCAAAGACGAATTTTTGGCGACCGTTTCACATGAGTTGCGCACTCCGTTGAGCGCCATTCTTGGGTGGTCAGCAATGCTGAACATGGGCGAGCTGGAGGAGCAAAACACCAAGACCGGGTTGCAGGTAATCGAGCGCAACGCCAAGGCACAGGCAGAAATCATCGGTGACATCCTCGACATGTCCAGCATCGTCACCGGCAAAATGCGCATCAATGCGCGGCCTGTCGATTTATCTGCGATTGTGCGGGCTGCGGTTAGCACCTTGCAGTTAGCTGCGGCCGCGAAGGGTATTACCGTTTCACTTTCGCAGAACGGAACCGGAGACTGTGTGTCCGGGGACCCTGACCGTTTACAACAGATTGTTTGGAACCTCATCGCGAACGCCATCAAGTTCACTCCGCAAGGTGGAAACGTCGCGGTGCAATTGACCGCAGTCGCTTCGCAACTCGAATTGAAAGTAAGCGATAACGGCATCGGTATCAGTCCCGAGTTTTTACCACACGTGTTCGAACGGTTTCGCCAGGCCGATTCGTCGACCACGCGAACGCACGGAGGCCTCGGATTGGGCTTGGCGATTGTTCGCCATCTAGTCGAACTACACGGCGGCACTGTTTTAGCGGCCAGCGATGGCGTGGGCAAAGGATCAACCTTCACCGTGCTTGTGCCAACGACCGGCGAGCAAAGTGTTCCCGAGGCAAATCAACTGACCTCGACCTCAAGTAAACAAAAACATACTGAAGTAGTTGCGATCGAGCCTCCAAATTTATCGGGCGTGCGAGTGCTGCTGGTGGATGATGAACCTGACACGCTGGAGATACTCAGAATCGTCTTGAGTGAGTTTGGCGCGCAGGTGCGCGGCGAGCTATCAACTGCCGGCGCACTGAAAACATTCCTGGAATGGAAACCGGATGTGCTCGTTTCAGATCTGGGAATGCCCAACGAGGATGGCTATGCATTAATCGAACGTGTTCGCTCATTAACGCCGGAACAAGGTCGGGATGTTCCAGCGGCCGCGCTAACTGCACACGTCAGAGATGAAGATAAAACGTTGGCACTGGCAAAAGGTTACCAGGCACACATCAAAAAGCCTGTGGATCCGGTAACGCTGGCATCGGCAGTGGCAACGCTGGCAAAGAAGTGAGCGGTGAACGTAACACTTATCAGGAAGGATCCGCTTTGGGCTATGCCCTCTGATGTGCGCGCCGAATCCGGAAAAGGAAATATTCGTGCCTCTTAGCGAACATACTTCAGTTCATTCTCATGTTATCCATTTCGCGGCCATGTTAATGCTCGTGACGCTTGTAGTTCACAGCTTGCGCGCGCAACAACCTTCCCAACCACCCATTGCGCTCGATCCGCGTTACCCGGCGCACTGGTGGACACCGGTCTCGAAAGAAGGCGCCCCGAGTTGGGAAATATTTCCGCAGGAGGCCGGACCGGGCGAAGTAATTCTTTCAAAACGAAATGAACTTGGCTTGCTGTCTAACTTCGCTGCGACGCCATTTGTGTTCAAAGGAAAACGCTATGCGAGCCTTGAGGGATTCTGGCAGATGATGAAGTATCCAGAATCACCGTCGGACCCGCGGGCAAAGTTTCCTGGTCTGGGATGGAAGTTTACGCGCGAGCAGGTAAGTCAGATGACGAGCTTTGAAGCGAAGGCTGCGGGTACGCTTGCGGATCAGAACATGAAAAAGATGGGCATCACCTGGGTTTCATTCGCCGGCAAGCATTTCGAATACCGTCCCGCCGAGCCGGGTGAACACTACCGGCTTATCGTGGCGGCGACACGCGCGAAGGTCGATCAAAATCCGGAAGTGAAAAAAGTGCTGCTCGCGACCGGAGACCTGGTGCTCAAACCCGATCATCATCAGGAACCAAATGCACCTGCCGCCTGGCGTTACTTCGAGATTCTCATGCAGATCAGAAGTGAGTTGCAAAAGAAACCTTCATAAGTAGACTCAACTGGCTTGCCGCCGACAGTGCGATGAGGCTTGCCTCACCGTCTGGCCGAAAGCCTTTGGCGACTCCGCGTCGCCCGATTGGTTTTGCAAGATTGAAAAAGGTCAGCAACCCGCGGCAGAGCCGCAAATCATTGGTCGGACAACGGTGGGGCAAGCCTCACCGCACTAATGGCGGCAAGCCGCGGTTGCCTAACTTTACTTATCATCTCTTCGCGGTTAACTTTCGAACTTCGCAGACTGATCGCAAACTCACAATTACAGATTATGGGTGTTGCCAAACTAACTGATCTGAATACCATTGTCCCCGACGCTAGCAAGTACGCGCTGGTGGAGCGTGAGCGCCGTTATCTGCTGGAGGATTTGCCGCCCGAGCTAACGCGCGTCAGCCAGCACTTTCAAATTACCGACCACTACATGACCGGCACTCGACTTCGCTTGCGCAAAATCCGCGATCCCAAAACCAATAAGTGGACCGCGAAGCTAACGCAGAAGTACGCACCCGTCGCGGACGACTTCTCGCGCACCATTATCACCAACATTTATCTCAATGCGCTTGAGGCCGAAACCTTGAGCATCTTCGCGGGAAATGAGATTCGCAAAAACCGCTATCCATTCACCTTCAACAATCAAGTCTTCGCGATCGATATGTTTCTCGGCGACTTGTTTGGCCTGGTGCTCGCTGAAACTAGTTTTGAAACTGACGAAGAACTAGACAACTATCCCAAGCCGCCTTTTGCACTGGCCGACGTGACGAACTACGAACTCTTCACGGGCGGCAAACTGGTTGAATTATCGTTTGCCGGCATTCGAGAAGCGGTCAAGGAACTCGGCCTTTTGCAAATGGCTACATCTAATTCAGGCGAATGATGTTCTCGAAACTCTTAAAACTTGCCCTCATCAGCCTCGCGCTCCTCGCTCTTGCCGCACCTGCTTGTCGCAAAGCAGCGCCCACAAGGAACGCAAACTCCAACGCGAATGCGTCGGGACAACTCGCGGCGGCTGGCGGCACGGCTGCTGTGGTGGAAACTAAATTCTTTCGCGGCTCGATCGGCAGTGCTCTGGATCTGCAAATGAAATTGCAACGCGAGGGCGAGACGCTTAATGGCTCATATTTCTATCAGAAAGTCGGCCAGAAGATTGATTTGCGCGGGACTGTAGACAAAGATGGAAACTTAACGCTCGACGAGTTTGACGCGAGCGGAAAACAAACCGGCACGTTTAAGGGGCAGTGGAAAACTGGCAGCGACGGCGCGATTGAGATTAGCGGCAACTGGAACAAACCGAACAGTGACAAAAAAACTCCCTTCACGCTGCAACAGGAACCAATTGAGTTCAGTAGTGGAGTTGAAATCGCCGCCAAGCAACTTAAAGAGTCGAACAAGAAACTTAAGTACGAAATTGCCGCCACCTATCCGCAGTTGACTGGTTCGACCGAACCTAATATCGAAAGGTTCAATCAGACTGTTCGCGGCCTCGTGACTCGTAGTGTGGGCGGCTTCAAGAAAGAAATGGCCCCGGATAGTGAAGCCGCGGCCGATCCCGCCGCCACCTCGCCATCAGAAGAGATCGGCAGCGACCTGCAAATCGCCTACAGCATCGCATTGGCCAAGGACGATCTAATTAGCATTGAATTTAGTTTCAGCAGTTATTACGCGGGGGCAGCGCATCCCAACTCGTCGTCGCAAACACTCAATTTCGATTTAAGCAACGGGAAACAACTTAAGCTTTCTGATCTTTTTCAGCCTGGTTCCAAATACCTGCAATCGATATCGACATACTGCGTGAAAGAGTTGACTGCACAGGCGCAGAAGCAGGGCGCCGATGCAATGCTCGACGCAGATTGGATCAAACGTGGGGCCGGTGCTGAACCGGACAACTATCAGAATTGGACAGTGACCAGGAAAGGTTTGGCTATTACTTTCGACCCGTACCAGGTTGCGCCTTACGCAGCGGGTCCACAATATGTGACCGTGCCCTATTCCGCACTCAAAGACATCATCAAGCCGGATGGTCCAATCGGCGAGTTTGGCAAGTGAATTCCGCTACTGCGAGGCTGAAGTGAAATGAACCGTTGGGTTGGATTGTGGTTAGTTGCCGGCGGTATCTGCCTGATCGTGGTTGGTCTGCTGGTTGTGTCCGGCGGATTTAATTGGTTCGGCAACTTACCAGGCGACATCCATTACGAAGGTAAGCGGGTTCAGGTCTACATTCCCTTCGTGTCGATGTTACTCGTCTCGGTAGCGTTGAGTTTGATCTTCTATTTGATTCGCAAATTTCTTGGCGGCTAGTTCTCAGGTCGCCGGTTGTACTCCGCCTTCCGAGTAATCCGGAGCGGGCAGCCGTTCGAAATAAACTGCGAGCAACAAGGCGACGACCATAATTCCAGAGGCAGTCCAGAAAGTCACAAATAAAGAGTGATCGCTCATCAAGTGGGGTTTACCATCCGCTCCGATCGAGGCGATCGCACTGTTTATTAAAAGCGCAGCCAGCGCCGGCCCAACCGCCCTCGCTAAACTGGCAACGGATTGCGTCACACCCAATACACTTCCCTGTTCGGCTGGACCAACGCTTTTCGAAGCCAGACTGGTCAGAGAAGGCGATGACAATGAGTTGCCGATCGAAAACAATCCGCCACCAATCAGCAACGCCAGTACCCCACCTGTTTGCGGGCCAACGTACGGCACGGCGAATAAACTTCCGGCAAATAAAAACGCACCGGCGATCACCAGACGAATTTCACCGAAACGTTTGACGAGTGAACCGATCAGTCCGCCCTGAATAATCACCGCAAGCACACCGACGTAGGCAAACAAGTAACCGGTATGTTGCGCGTCGTACCCAAACCGAAACAACGTGTATAACGAAAACGATGTGGTCATGATTGAAAATGCCACGATAAAAAGAAAATAGATGACCAGCACAAATCCTAAACGTGGGTTTCGCAGCGAACGCACTAATTGTCCCAGCCCACGACCCTCGGCCGCCGACACGCGCGCGGGATGATCCGGGGTTACAGTCTCAGGCAGTGTAAAGTAAAGCAACAACGCATTTGCAAAGCACAGCCCGGCGGCAAACAAAAATGGCACTTGCACACCCCAGCGGCTGAGCACGCCCGCGATCGCCGGCCCAAACATAAAACCGAGGCCAAATGCTGCGCCCAGGAGTCCCATGCCCTTGGCGCGATTCTCTTTGGTAGTGATGTCGGCGATGTAGGCCTGTGCTGTTGAGATATTGCCGCCACTGATGCCGTCGAGAATACGACCAAGAAACAGCAAGAACAGCGTATTGGCAAAACCCAGAATCAAAAAACCAATACCAGTGCCGAGAATCGAGATCAGTAGCACTGGCCGGCGCCCGTGCTTGTCAGATAGCCGTCCCAACACTGGCGCAAAGATCAGTTGCATTACGGAATAAGACGCGAAGAGAAAACCGACCATGCGTGGTGAGGCCTGAAACTTTTCGCTTTCGGCATAAAAAGGCAGCACCGGAATAACGATGCCGAAACCTACCAGGTCAATGAAGACCGTCGTGAAGATAACGACCAGCGGCGAGCGTTTCATCGAAAAATTTTGCGTGACTTAATAGTCCAGTAAAGTGGAGATGCTGCTAGCGTCTGCGTCGGCCGCTGACTGCTCGATCTATCGAAGCCATACCACCGCCGGCAATGAGTAATGCTAACGACATAGCAAAAAGGGCCATCGGATATTCGTAACCATTCTTGCTAGCGAAGAACCCATTGGGCCAGTGATAACCCACCACCGCAGTGATCATGACGCAGGCGATCAGAAAAGCGCCAACCCGTGTCAGCAAACCAAGCAAGACAAGAATACTGCCAAGCAATTCCGAAATCGCCGCCGCGCCCCACCAGAGCCAGGCAGGTTTCATAAATCCAAACGGCGCCGGCCCTTGTTCCACAAAGGTTCGCAAGCCTGGCCCACCGAACGTGCCGAGCACTTTACCTGCGCCGTGTGCAAAGAAGACGCCCGCGAGCGCCAAACGAAGGGGGATGGTGGCCCAGGTTGCCGAGGTGGACATGATTTTTCTCAACATGCGCTTGCAGTCCTTCTTTCACAGGGGTTTTACGATAGCGGTTGAAGATAGTATGCAACGAGCGGCGAAAAAGGAAACTGAACATTCATAAATACACGAAACCTAAAACACCAAAACACACGAAAGAGAAATGAGATATGACGGGATTGTTCTGGTTCTAAACATACTTCAGTAATTTTGCCGCGATCGCGTCCTTTGGTTGCGCGCCCACCAGTCGTTCCACCATTTCGCCTTTTCGGAAAATTAGCATGGTGGGAATACTCTGCACTCGAAACTGTGAGGCGATCCGGGGATTGTCGTCCACGTTCAGCTTACCGACTCGATATCGACCGTTCGCTTCCGCGGCGAGTTGGTCCATAACGGGCGCGATCATGCGGCACGGACCACACCACGGCGCCCAACAATCGAGCAGAATGGTGTCCTTCGCACTCAAGACCTCCTGCTGAAAGCTGCTGTCGGTGATGGTAATAGGTTTAGTAGGCGCGGTTGAAGCTCTGGTCACGTCGAGGGTCGTGCCGCACTTTCCGCACTTCGCTATTTGTGCTTTCGCAGATTCTGGATCCACTCGGTTCTTCGATCCGCAGTTTTCGCAAGTTATTACGAGCATCGCTACACCCTCACCTTTCGCGCTTTCGCGGATCTTAATGCCAAAACGTGCCGAAAACATCTCGCAGAAGCCGAACCGGCGCAGCAAGTTCAAGGAAACACCGACCTGACAAAAGGCACTGTCTTAATTGCTTTCCTCTGTGTGAGCCTTGTGTCTCTGTGCCTCCATGGTGAATTTGTCACCGAGACACAGAGCCACGGAGTTAGCACAGAGTACCCGGAAATTAAGACACTGCCTGACAATATACATTTTAGGTTGGGGGCGGGCTTCGTAGTAACATGACGGGGCTTTATTGACTTTGATTACGTTGCTGACAAATGCCTGAACAACCCTACGAATCCATTAGATTCCGCGTGGACGATCGGGTCGCGCGCATAACCTTCGCTCGCCCGCCGATAAACATTTTCAACATCGCGATGATGCGTGAAATCAACCACGCACTCGGCGACTGTGCGCAGCAACGTGATCTGGTTGCGGTAGTATTTGACGCAGCCCCTGAGTGTCGCGCGTTTAGCGCCGGCGTGGCGGTAGAAGAGCATGTAGAAGAAACTATTTTTCAAATGCTCGATTCGTTCCACACCATCTTTCGTAATCTTGAACAAATCGCCCGGCCAACCCTGGCCGTGGTTGATGGCGCGGCCCTGGGTGGCGGCTGTGAACTGGTGGCCGCTTGCGACATTGTAATCGCCAGTGAACGCGCGCGCTTTGGCCAACCGGAAATTAAGCTCGGCGTGTTCCCGCCGGTAGCTGCGGTGCTTTTGCCACGCGTTATCGGGGAAAAACGCGCGCGTGAATTGATCCTGACTGGCGAACTAATCGAGGCTGCCGAAGCGTTGCGCCTGGGTCTGGTCAATTACGTATTGCCCACCAAAGAACTGGCAAAAAAGACCAACGACTTGCTGGGAAAATTCCGCGGTCTTTCCGCAACCGCGCTCGCTTTGACGCGAGAATCGATGGATCTGGGCGCGTCACGTTCACTGGATGCGGCCCTAAAAGACGTCGAGAGTTTGTATCTTAATGACTTAATGAAGACGCATGATGCAACCGAAGGCATCAATGCATTCATCCAGAAACGTAAGCCCGAATGGCGCAATCGTTGAAGTGGTCCTAAACATGAGGCGCGCGCACCAACACAAACCCGCTTTCCCGCGCATGGCGATCGGTATTCTTGCGGCACTAATTGCGGTTGCCGCTGTCGCCCTGGGCCAAAATCCGGGCGGGAGAGCAAATAGTAATCGTCAATTAAAAAGTCATTCGCCGGAGACATTGACACCCGAGGCTCGCGAAACGGTCGAGCTGGCCAGCGGTATAGTTTGCAAAGAGAGAATTATTGATCCGAAGGGCAGTGTCCCAATCGACGACATGCAAACGCGGCCGTCCTTGCCGGTGCGCAGCCCCGAGGCCGTAGCGGGGGCGCAACGCGCGCAACGGTTATTGCCAACGGCCAAGAGCCTGGTGATAGTTTCCCTGCGGCGCGTCGCCAAAGATTACAACTTCAGCAAGGGTTCCGACCCGCGTCTGTTGCGCGCGATCTCGCGTGTCGAAGCAGTGCGCAATATTCGTCCCGATATGGATTCGCGCGACAATGCTTCGGTATTTCTGCGGAACCCGCACACCATCGTCTTCGGCACAATTTTCCTGGCGGGATTGCCGTCGGAAGAGGGAATTATCAGCGTGTTGGCCCATGAACTGGTCCATATCGCCGATGGCTCGGAAGACAGTCTTAACCAGCTCTTCCGCAATGTAGGCAACCGGGCGACGAAATTAACCGGTATGAAGGTTTACGATCAGCGAGCTGAAGAGTTGACTTGTGATTTGGTGGGCACACTCGCAGCGCGCGCCTACGTTGCCAGTTCACCGAACTACGAACCATTGCCACGCAGAATTTCGCGTTCGCTCGAACACAACTGCGTCAATCAGGACGAAGGCGACGAAGATCACCTGTCACCACAAAACACTATCCGCGCCTTGTTGACGTTGAATCCTGCCATTTCGCGCGAGCTTGTTTACGGCCGCTGAGTTGTACGAATCCAAGTATTCCCCAATTTGAGTTCCTCTGCGTTCTCAGTGCCTCAGAGAAATGGAATTAAGAAATACTTGAATCCGGCCTGCGTTGACATTGCCGCGCGCGCGTTTCTATCATCCGGATGCCAACCGATTGTCTGAGGGTATGAACCGACTTGAGTGCAGCGTCGCGAAGACGCAATTGTCACAGCGCCTGACAGCGCGTAAGAAAGCCGGACTCGCCTTCTGCCTGCGTAGCAGAAAAGATAAGCAGACGTTTTTCCTGATTACTACAATTCTGACCGCACTGGTAACGGGCGGGGCCTGCACCTCAATTACACGCCGCCAGGATGTTAGTCCACTGGTGCTGCGCGACGTCCCGGCGCAGCGACTCGCTTACCGATTTGAAGCCGACGTTGCCGTGCCGCAAAGCGCCATCAACGATGATAGCGAAGATCGCATCGAAGCCATCCAACTCGACTTCAACAGGCGGCGCCAGGACGACGCGTTGCTGCGAACCGTGCGCTCGCCCGATGGTCAGCGCGCGGTGGTGCTTTATGGCTCGAGCGATGATCCCGCTCAAGAGTTTCACCTTGACCTGTACTCCGCTGATGGCCGGTTCCTGCGAAATCTGACGCCACCAAATCTCGGTTGTGTGTTCCGCGAAACCGTGAGCTGGTCTCCAGATGGAAACTTCATCACTTTCATCGGCCGCCAAACAGTAAAACCAACACCGAGTCCAACACCCGTAAGGACCGATATCCCCGAACCAGACACGTCGCCCACACCGTTACCTTCAATTGCGCCTGCGTTCGCGCCGGTTGCGATGTTCAGCACCGAGCAGATCTATATCTGCAACCGGGATGGTTACGACTTGCGACCGCTGACGTCACGTGACGGGCTGATTTATTTTGCGGCGACATGGGCCCCCGACAACCATGCCCTGGTCGCGTTGGCGTGCAAAGAAACTGAATGGGATGCGCGTGAGAAACAGTTCAAAATGCCGGCGGGAAGGCCGCGCTTGATAACAATTGACGGAAAAGAACGATTACTCGCCGATGAGTTGACAGAAGCTTTGCCGGTCTGGTGTCCCGACTCGTCGAAAGTCGCCGACGCATTCGATTCAGATGTGATGATTTACGATGCAGCGTCGGCACAGCCAACCCAGGCGCGCATCAGGTTGGGTGACTCGTTGATCAAGGCCTCACGAGTCTACGAGGAAAGAAATTCAAAGAAGAAAGACGAAACGCAGCCGGCGAGTACGTCGTCAGCAATTCCAGCATCGTTCAATCCGATTATCAGGCTGGAATGGCCCACCCCCGACAAACTTTTCTTTGAGACCGCTTACGTGAGATTGATGCCGAACGACTCCATCACTACCTTCCAACGCTGGCATCTGACTCTGCTGAGTCCACAAGCTGCAATTTTGAAATAGCCATACTCTTTGGAGTGCGGTGACCTGTCAGCGCTTTGGTTGGGTTGTATTCAAAACAAAAGCGGCGATCCCGACTCGTCGGGACCGCACTCCAAGGAGTACTTAGTTCGCTGCTGCAGCGTTTACGTCGAACCAGGCGACTTCTAGTGGCTGATTGAACGAGAACTTGCTGAAGACCATTTCCCAGTCCGCAATATAGGTTCGGCCGGTGCTTTCCAGCATCAACTTCATCTTGTAGTTGTGTGGCAGGGTTAAGTTGCCTTCCGGTTTGAAATCTGAAAACAGTTCTTCGAGTTCATAGTGCAGCTCGCGCACGCCTTCCTTTGAAGCGTCAGGAGTGGCGGCCATTTGCGTCGCCTGAGTTTGGGCATACTCCGTCTTTATGTGGTGAAAAGTCTCGGCGTCAAAATAGAGACTGATTTTGAGTTCAGAACCTTTCTTGGGAAGGTATCGCAGCACATAGGCTTCCTTGTTATCGACCTTCTTCGTACCAGCATATTCGAGCTTGCCCTTCTCGCCGGTCCAATTCAGCAAAGGCCAGGTAGTTGAAAGAGTGCCGGCGGCCAACCCCTCTTTAATGATCTCAGTGCGGTGAAAAACAAATTCGCCAAGCGTCGATCTCACGCCGGGTTTGGCAAAACTTATGAACAGATTCTGCCCGTCAAAACCAAACTTTTCATGCGGGTAGGTAGGATTGGCAAAAGTCATTGCGATCGCCGTTTTATTGCCTTCCGAGAACAAAATTGAGAGGCCGCTGTTTTGTCCCGTACCGGGCGAGCGTTGGGTAAACAGCGACGTGCCGGCCACAATCCGCGTCTTTGCAGCCGCGATGTCCGTCGGACTGCCGATCGACTTAAGGTGTTTGGCGATAACCTCTGCTACGGTCAACTTTTGCGTGTCAGCTGCGTGAATGCTTTTCCTGGGGCTAACGCCGACGGCGATGAAAAGCAGGAGGAAGATAAAGGTAAAACTGATCTTGTGGCTGGCTTTAGTGCTCATTTTAGAAACCCCTTCAGGCGACTTTGGTGGAGTGGATTTTAGCAGTGCTGGAAAACTTTCGGTAGTTGTTATGGCCAAACAAAAAAAGGCCAGGGAACAGCGAAGCTGCGCCCTGGCCTTAAGTCGAAGGACCTTCTAGAACTCGAAGCGGCCAGCGAACTGAATGATACGAGGATCAAACGTCGCGAGCAGTCGGCCGAAGGTGCTACTACCAATGTTCGCCTGGGTGAACTGGTTGGTAATAGCGAAGTTGGATCGATTCAAGACATTGAAGGCTTCCGCGCGAATCTGGAAGCGGGTGCTTTCAGTGATTCGAATGTTCTTGATGATCGACGCGTCCCACTTGAAGTACTGTGGGCCGCTAACGAAGTTGCGTTCCATGTTGCCGGTTTGACCCGGAGCAACGCTGAAGAAAACCTGACCTGGGAATGTCTTCGGTCCAGTGATTGGGTCGAAGCCCAGCGAGGCTACGCCGGCGGTTGTTCCGGCAGCGCGTGGCGCAATCACGCCATTTGCGCACTGCGTCAAATCGAGGTTGATAACTTCAGGATTAATGAAGAAGATGCCGCAGTGCGTACGGAACGTGCCTACGAGTTTCTTCACTTCATCCTTGGACAAGTTAGTAAATGCGGTTTGACGACCTGAGCGGCCGGCGCGGTTTAGGGTTCCACGCGGGTCGGTGATTGAGAATGGCGCTCCTGTGTCGAAACGAATAATCGAGGTGACCTGCCAGCCGCCAAGAATTCGATCCGTCACGCCGTTGGCACCGCCAAAGAATCTCTTGCCTCTGCCGATTGGCAACTCATAAATCGTATTCAAATTGAAAACGTGAGTCGTGTCGGTGTCGGCAATCGCATATTCGAGATTCGGTTGCGCGTTGTCGATCAACGGCTCAAAGCGCGTTTGGCCGGTTCCGGGCGAGTCTGTCAGATTCTTTTGGAAAGTGTAGTTCGCCTGGAAGGTCAAACCATCAGAGAAGCGCCGACGGATCTCCATCTGAAGTGCGTTGTAACGATACTTCGACTGGTTGGTGATCAAATCAGCTACCCCGGTGTTTCGATTGTTGAGCAGCGGCGTGTTGCCTACTCCGAAGGTGGAGAGGTAAACAAAAGCTAACTGGCCAACGTCGCCGGCTCGGATTGGATTAATTGTGTTAGAGAATCCCAGCGGATTGCCGAAGATGCTAGTGTTGAATGGCGCCTGATTTAGCACCTGCAACGGCTGGCAATCTGGTCTGGCTACGCTAATTGTGCAGTTGACCTGAGCGTTGCCATACAGCTTGATGTTGTTGCGGGCTCGCAAAACGTCGGCATAAAAGCCATTGTTGAAGATGTTTACCTGATTGAGATCGAGACCACGAATCAGGTTGTTGCTTTGGCCGTGGACAAAGCGAACTTCCAGAGCAGTTTTCCAACCGAGTTCGCGTTCCATGCCGATATTGATTTCGTCTGTCGAAGGCACCTGCAGGTTCGGCTCGATGGCGAAAACTGTTCCGAAGTTTGCGGCGGCTGCGTTGTTAGCCGCATAAGAGCGCGGCACAGTAAGCGGGGGCGCTGCAAAGGTTGGTGCAGTCGGTATTCGGAAACTGCCCGAGGTCGTTAGACCAAGGGTCAAACCGGCGTTACCTGACAGCGCGTTGTCAGCTGATCGAATAAACTCGTCATTGACGAAGCTTCTACGATAACCGCCGCGGAAAACTGTGCGACCCTCACCCGGGAAAAGACTATTCAATAAGCCGGACTTGAATGTTGGCGACCAAGCGAAACTGACGATTGGTGCAAAATTGTTCTTGTCCCACTTAAAGAAGTTGTTTCCGTTGCCGTTGACACCAACAAAATCATAAGTGCCATTGGGATTAAGAATGGCTGTTCTCACATCCTGGCCCCCAAATACCGGCTCTAAGATCAGGCCATTAGGTTCGCGAATCGGTGAGTAAAGCTCGTAGCGCAGGCCGTAGTTCAACGTGAAATGCGGCGTAAGGCGCCACTGATCCGCACCATAGAACCCGTAGTTTTCGTAATCGAGTTCGTGGAGCGGGGGAGCAGCACTCAAGCTTCCCGTTTTACTGGTTGCGGTGAACGTTTGCGTTCCCGTGCCGATTAACCCGCCCAGTAGCGCGACGAGATTGGAAGCAGTTCCGATCGCGGCATCAGTTGCGCAGAACTGACCGGCGTTAGGGCCGGAAGTAATGCAGCCCGCAGCTGTATTGAAATTACCCGTGGTGCCTCCACCGAATGCCGGTGTAGTACCGCCACCCAGAGCATACGCTGGGATAAATGAAGCGCCGAAAGCACCGGGACCAAATGGCGCAGCCTTATAAGCGGTGAACTGGCCGCCGAATCGGAACGAGTGTGAACCGTGAACCCAGGTTGCATTGTCCTGCAGGTTCTTGATCGTTGTGTCGCGACCCTGTGCGTCGAATCCGATTTCGGGGTTGTTGATCAGCGGCACTTGCAGGTAGAACGGGGGCGGCGTTTGAGTGGAACCAAACGACGGATTGCTCTGTTGCCAACCGAGGCGCAGCTCGTTGCTCAGGGTTGACGCGGGTATCCAGTGCCACGTGCCGGCGAGGAACGGCGTGTGTGCATCCTGGAATCCAAAAGGAGTTACGGTGTAACCGGCGGCATTGGCGGTCGCTGTAATTTGCTGCTGGAAGTCGACGTCAGGCCGCTGAAGAAATTCCTTCTTGTAGGCATACACCAGGGTGAAGCTGTGTTGTTCATTCGCTTCAACGTCAAAACGAGTCGTGAAACCATCTCGGTTTTGGTTTTGTCCGCGCGAAAAACTCAAGCCTGTCGTATTCAGCTGATCGCCGAGAGTTGCGTTGTTGCCAGCGGTCGGCAAGGCGGCGAGAATGCGGCTGGCAATGACAGGATCGATTCCGCTAACGCCGGTAGCGGCTGCGAAACCACCGCTAAAAAGATTGACCGTGCGATTGACACCGGTGGTATCACGGAAGGTGAAAAGACCCGTGCGTGCGCCTGGCAGAAGAATCGTTCTATTTGCGGAGGTTGACTGGCGCAACCGGAAACCCTCGTAGGCGCCATAAAAGAAGCCTTTGTTCTTCCAGGTGGATGCACCACCTTCACCGAAACGGGGGAGGGGAAACGGTCCGCTGACCTTGCCACCGTACTGGTTACGATTAAGGAACGGACGGGGAACTTTTGAAAAGTTATTGAAGAACGTGTTGGCAGCGAAGTGAGAAGCACGGTTGTAGTAGTACAACGCACCATGGTAGTCACTGGTGCCGCGCGGCGTCACGAGCTGGACTTGTGATGCGCCACCGCCCAATTCGGCGCCGGCATTCTGCGTGACGATGGTGAATTCACCAGTGTCGTCAACGTTCGGCCGGTCGGGCACAAAGTCAACCGCGTTCGCGCGAATGAAGTTGTCCTGGATGTTGATGCCGTCGCGCGTAATGTTGGTGAACGAAGAGCGCTGACCGTTGATAGTCGTATTTTGTGCGCTGTTCGAAGACGTACCTGCTTGCAACAGGATCAAAGACAGAGGATTGCGGCCGTTCAGAGGCAACTCAATAATCTGTCGCTGATTCACAGTCGTCGACAACTGGGCATCGCTTGAATTAATGATATCCGTACCGGCAACCACAGTGACATTCTCAGTCACGCCGCCGGGCTCGAGCGCTACGCTCAAGCTGTAATCCTTCGCAACGTCAATCTTAAGCTGCGTCGCGGTGTAAGTCTTGAAACCACTTGCAGTGATCTTAACCGTGTAGACACCGACTTCGAGTTGTGGAATGTTAAAGGTTCCGTCGCCAGTGGTCTGAACGGTTCTTTCTTTCTTAGTGGCGTTATCAGTGACAACGACCGTTGCGCCACCAACCACGGCGCCTGTCTGGTCGACTACTGTGCCGACAAGGCCTCCTGCGTTTTGGGCGAATGCTGATGCTGCGAATAAGCAGAGTGTCAGCACCGCCAAAATAAACCGAAAATTCTTCATGGTAGGCTCCTTGGAAGTTTAGGTTTTTAAAGTGACTGCGACACACTCATCCCGTGGTTGGGAAGAGCTTGCCGAATCTTACGAACTGTTTTCTGGGTCATTACGCTTTGAAAAAGGCGTTACAGACTACCCGTTGGGTGCAATAATCGTGCCGCCTATAGGCTGACGCCGAACTGCGTTTTATAGGCCATTTTGTTGAGTGAAACGCAAAAACTCAGGGCGTAATCTTGATAAATTTGGATTCTTCTACGAATACCTAAATCTTGCAGGGAGCAGGCTGTGGTTGTAGCAGGGTCTGCCCTTAGAAGGCTGATGCGGGTCCGACTATCAAATGCCGTAGATTATTTCACTACTTCAAATTCGAAGTGGAGTTCCTTGCCCCGGAAAATATTTGAGAGGTAGAACTCCCAAAACTTTCGCGTGAACCGCATGCTGGGCCAACGCTGGTCCAGGTTTGTAACCCACTCCATTCCGAGCGCACGCCATAGGTTCGCCAGGCTCACGTAAACCCGCCTCGGCCGCAACTCCACCGTCGTATAAAACGGAAACGGAGTTTTGTCTGGCATGAAGCAAGTGAACGAATAGCTGTTGAAGTGGTTACGGTGAGTTGGGTCTGTGGGCCAATCCGGATTCGAATAATGCGGGGTAACAATCTTGATTACGCCACCCGGCTTAGTGATTCGATGCAACTCAGAAACAAACGACATCACATCGGGCACATGTTCGATCACATGCCGGCAGATGATGGTATCGAATGTGTTATCAGCGAATGGATAAGGAAGTATGCCGAGGTCGTGCACTACATCGGCATCGGCCCGCGGATTTGAATCGATGCCAACCGCGCCCGGATATTTATTTTGCCCGCAACCAACGTCGAGAATCTTCGGCGCGCTGTCGCGAGATTCACTGGCGAGTGACTGGGGGCTGGTCATCTTCGAGATCTAATTATGAGACAGAAACTGTGCGAACGACTTGAGATCGAAAGTGTAGACCGGTAGACCAAGTTCTTTTTGCAACTGAACCAGTGTCATGCCATCAAGCATGATCTCTTCGTCGCTCTTCATGATTGTCTTTGGCAGGATCACGAAGTCGCCGGTGATCCGATCTTTGGCTTTGACGATGTCGCCGCCGGTTAACAAGCCCGCCACCGAAACGTCACCACCGAAATACTGGTTCTCAACAGCCTCAACCTTCAACTTTGTCCCCGTGCGCAGATTGAGTTTGTCAATCATGGGCTTCAGCACCGGAGCGAAGAGTGCGCCCGTAAGCACGGTGCCTTTCAGTTTTCGCTTTCTGCGTCCGTTTGCACCCAGTCGTTTTTCCACTCGCGCGAATTCATTCTTGAAAGATCGCACCATGCCGATGCCGTCTTCAATCTGTGGGTAGACGCCGTAATGCGCGCGCGAAGGAATGGGCCGACCGGCACGCAGATAAATTTCATCGCCGAGAAACGCGAAGGTGTTACCCAGACGCGCCCGGTGTTCTTTCTGAATTGCCTCTACCTGGGCAATTGTCTGACGACAAAATTCCGGAGTGACTGCTGTCAAACGTGGATCGTTGTTGTATTGCGTTAGAGCAAGCGGAACTATGGCCACGCTGGTAACGCGCGGAAACTCTGCCGCCAGGTCTGCGATCGTCTGGCGCAACACTTCACCATCATTAATTCCCGGACACAACACTACTTGCGCATGAATTTGAATACCCTCATCGAGTAATCGCCGGAGTTTGTGAGAAATGTCTGCGCGTCGCTTGCTCACACCGAGCAGCTTCGCGCGAATGTCGAGGTTAGTAGCATGCACCGAGACGTACTGCGGGCTGAGCCGTTGCTCGATGATGCGTTGCATTTCGTCTTCGGTAATGGAAGTTAAGGTCGTGTAGTTTCCGTAAAGAAATGAGAGCCGGATGTCTTCGTCCTTTATGAAGAGCGAGGGACGCGCGTCGGTGGGGTTGCCATTACAAAAACAAAAGATGCACTCATTGGCACATTGCCGGGGCACAATTTGCTCGAAGCTCAAACCGAAGTCTTCGCCCTCGTCGCGTTCGATCTGTAGCTCCCAGTCTTCCCCCGAAGTCTTGCGCACTTCTAAGACAAGCTCTGTTTCTCCACTCGTTTGAAAGCGGAAATCGAGGTAATCACGAACTACGCGGCCGTTGACTTTGGTAATCCGGTCGCCGGCCTCCAGCTCCAACTCGGAACCAATTCCGTTCGGGGTAACTTCAGAAATCTCGACTCCGCGCCGTCTGATGCTGGTCACGGCCGGCGCTACTGCAAATTCATACATACGACAGAATAATGTCCGACAAAACCGTGTTTGTCGAGCAGCGGCACAGCGGTACGGTGAACCACTTATTGGGCGGCGGACACGCAAAAGTGAAGTAAAATCAGTGCAATTTCATTGACATTCCGCGCTCGCTTTGTTAGTTATTCAACGCCGTTTCATTCCACCAAAAATTTTTCTCTGTTGTCCGGCTTTTTCCAACCTTGATATTTCCGAGTTGAGACCTAATGAATAACAAACTTAAGCCAGCGCTACTTGGCGGCCTCATCGTAGGCCTTCTTTCGGCGATTCCAATTATCAACTATTGCTGCTGCATCTGGAGTATCGGTGGCGGCGCGCTGGCGGCGTTCCTTTACATCAAGGGCTCACCGGTTCCCGTGAAGACTGGCGACGGCGCTGTGGTCGGCGGCCTGGCCGGCGTCGTTGGCGGAATTATTTATCTCATCATTGGCTTGCCTATCGCGCTGCTGTTCGGAATGGCGGCGATGACGGAGCAGTTGGATCGGAGCGGTGTTCAATTACCACTTTCCGGCGCTGTGTTGATGATAGTTGCGGCAATTGTTGGCGCCATCATTCTGGCCTTGCTAGCAACGCTCGGTGGTGTCATCGGCGTTGCGATATTCGAAAAGCGCAAGGATGGTGCAGCACCGCCACCTCCGCCAATGGGTGGAACGCCCAACTACGGCTCCGGCGTTTAAGATCGCCCGCGGTCGCACTGAGCTGCCAACTTAATAGTCTCGACTCGAGGAGAAGACAATGTCTCAACCCTATGGCTCCCCGTATGGCTCGCCATCTGCCACCGGTGAGATCCCGAATTACCTTATCCCCGCAATCCTGTCTACGGTCTTTTGTTGTCTGCCGCTCGGCGTCGTGTCGATCGTTTTTGCCACACAGGTAAACAACAAAGTGGCGGCTGGCGACACGGCGGGTGCAATGGAAGCCTCGCGGAAGGCCAAGATGTTCATGATGATCTCTGTCGGTCTGGGCGCCCTTAGTTTGATCGTCGGCGTAGTCCTTTGGATCATTGTCTTCGGATTGGCCGCAGCGAGTAATATGTAGACCGCGATTCTTTCATCCCATTAATTTGTGAAATTGGAGTAGGACTTAATGAGCAGATACTGTACGAAATGCGGCGCTGTTAACGACGACACCGCGCAATATTGCACCAGCTGCCAGGCGCCCTTGTCTTCCGTTAGTGGGGGCTACCAACCAATGCAGTCAGTTAACCAGGGTGGTGGACAAAATGCCATGACTGACTGGAAAGCGCTGGGCGCTGATAAGAAATTAGTGGCTGGCCTCTGCGGCATTCTTGTCGGTGGCTTCGGCATTCACAAGTTCATTCTGGGTTACACGACCGAAGGTATTATCCAGATAGTAATCACGTTCCTGACTTGCGGGGCAGGTTCAATTGTCGGCCTGGTTGAGGGCATCATTTATCTCACCAAGTCGGATGAAGACTTCGTTAGAACTTACATTCAGGGCAGAAAGGGCTGGTTCTAGGACCAGCCTTATTCGCCATCCTCACCTGCGGAATGATGTCCACTTTTCCGCAAACATCCGGTACAAAATCGCGCGACGCAGCTACTGCGTTCGGCCGCGTGCTGTCGCGTCTCAGAAATACTTCCCATGTCGCGCGCCGACGCTTGACCGCCCTCTTCATCTGGTCAGCAATTGGATTTAGCTCTGTTTATCTTTGGATCTTCGAACCAGGCAAGACGGGCTTTTTCCCAACCTGTCCGTTCCGAATGTTGACGGGACTTAATTGCCCGGGATGCGGTAGCACACGTGGCCTGCACCGGTTGGTCCATGGCGACCTACTTGGCGCATTCCAATTCAACGCGCTGCTCGTGATCGTATTACCCTTCATGTTTTATGCGTTAGCTCGCTACACACTCGCAGCCGCTACCGGGCGACCGTACCAACGTCACTACGTTAAGCCGCGCTACCTCTGGATGTTGATCGGACTCATCATGGCCTTTTGGATTGTTCGTAACACGCGCTTTTACCCGTTCCCAATTTAAAACTTCTTACGAGGATTGATGCCGATGCGTTCCATACTCGCTTTTGTGTTTCTCGCCTTCCTAACTCCAGCACTGCAGGGCCAGACGCCGACCAATAGTGCTGAACAACATCCGCTGCGACCAGTGCACACATTTTCGATTGTCGCGCGCGATCCAGCGACGGGCGAACTGGGCGTCGCCGTGCAATCACACTGGTTCTCAGTTGGATCAATCGTAACGTGGGCTGAAGCGGGCATCGGCGCAGTGGCAACGCAGTCGTTCGTCGATCCCAGCTACGGCAAACTTGGCCTGGAATTGATGCGCAGTGGGAAAAGTGCGCCGGACACACTAAAGGCGTTACTCGCCGGCGATGAAGGTCGTGACGTCAGACAAGTGGCGATGATTGATTTCCAGGGAAGAGTTGATGCCTGGACCGGCAAGAACGACATCGCCGCAGCGGGTCACCACGTTGGCAGCAATTATTCGGTACAGGCCAACTTGATGGCCAACGACAAAGTTTGGCCGGCGATGGCAAACGCGTTTGAAAACACGAGGGGCGATCTCGCTGATCGCATGCTCGCTGCACTCGACGCGGCGCAGGCAGTCGGCGGCGACATCCGCGGACGCCAGTCAGCAGCAATTGTCATCGTCACCGGAAAACCGACGGGCCAGCCGTGGAAAGATCGAGTTTTCGATTTGCGCGTCGACGATAGCCCTGAGCCTTTGAAAGAGCTACGACGGTTGGTCACGCTGCAACGCGCTTACAACCACATGAACGCCGGCGATCTGGCGGTTGAAAAGAAGGACAACGAAGGCGCGTTGCGTGAATACAGTGCGGCGGAACAGTTGGTGCCTGACAGCGCGGAGATGATTTACTGGCACGCGGTCGCCCTGGTAAATATGGGCCGCGTGGACGAGTCGTTGCCGCTGTTCCGGAAGGTCTTTGCGATGGACGCGAACTGGGCAGAACTAACGCCTCGCTTACCGAAATCAGGGCTGCTGCCCAACGACGCAAAAGTGATTCAACAAATCCTTTCTGTAGCACCAAAGAAGTAAGCATTGAGTGCTTCGCGATCCGCTCAGAAAAACGAAACCACGAACATACACGAACTGAAAACACACGAAAAAACACGAACAATCGCTTTAATTCATTCGACTCTCTGAATCTTATTAGTGTCCTTTCGTGTGTTTTCAGTTCGTGTATGTTCGTGGTTTCGTTTCTTCTTAAATTCTGCTCGAGCACGGTCGGTTCTTGCCTTGGCCTTCTGGTATCCTGATCAGCTTCGATGGCTGACAGCAATGCAAAGCTAAAAGAAAGAGTGCGCGCATTTTGGCAGGCCAATCCGTGCGGGATAAAGTTTGCCGATGCGCCACCGGGCACGCGCCGTTTCTACGATCTGGTCGAGGCCCATCGTTACACGAAGGAATGGCACATTCCGGAGGCGGCAAACTTTTCCGGCACAAAAGGATTGCACGTGCTTGAAATTGGCTGCGGTGTTGGCACCGACGGTGCGCAGTTCGCCGAGGCTGGTGCGATTTATACCGGCGTTGATTTGACGGATGCTGCCGTAGAACTGGCGCGCAAACGTTTCGAGTTTTCCAATCTGCCGGGCACGTTTCAAACGGCAGACGCAGAGAATCTTCCTTTTTCAAAGGACACGTTTGATCTGGTTTATTCGCACGGAGTTTTGCACCACACGCCAGACGCGCAGAAGGCTGTTCAGGAAGTGCATCGGGTCTTGCGGCCGGGCGGTCGGGCGATGGTCATGCTTTACCATCGCGGTTCTTACAACTATCGCGTGAATATTTCTGTGTTACGACGCGCGGGCGCGCATTTGTTGAAATCGGAAGCGGGCATAAATGTGGTCCATAAGTTGACCGGCGAGCCAATCGACTCGTTGCGTGAACACGCGCGGCTTCTAAAAACTGAAAAAGAGTCGTATCTGAATCCGGATGAGTTTTTGAGTCAGAACACAGACGGCGCGGGCAATCCGCTGGCGCGCGTCTACTCCAGAAGTGAAGCACGCGAGTTGTTCAAAGATTTTTCGCACGTCGAGATAAAAACCTATTTTCTCAATAAACGTTGGCTGCCATTGGTTGGATCTGTCTTGCCGCGTTCGCTTGAATCGCGCTTGGCCGCACGCTGGGGTTGGCATCTATGGATATACGCGACGAAATGATTTAGTACTTTGAACTTTGTACTTAGTACTTTGTGCTTGAAAATGCCGTAGGAAGAAAATAACTACGAAGTACAAAGCACAAAGTACAAAGTTCGAATAACAGACCATATTTTATGAAAAGTGTTTTGGTCACGGGCGGCGCTGGTTTCATTGGCTCACATCTCGTGCGCCGTTTGCTCGACGAAGGGCAGTGGCAAGTTTCTGTCGTCGACGACTTCAACGACTTCTACGATCCTGCAATCAAACGCGCGAATGTTCGCGCAACTGAAAACAATCCGAACTACAAACTCTTTGAGACCGATATTCGCAATCGCGCTGCGCTGAATGAGGTCTTCTCAAACAATTCCTTCGATTGCATCGTGCATCTCGCCGCGCGCGCCGGTGTTCGTCCGTCGTTGACGCAACCACTGCTTTACACGGAAACAAACATCAACGGCACGATGAATCTTTTGGAGTTCGCGCGGGAACACAACATTCGTCAGTTTGTTTTTGGCTCATCCTCGTCCGTGTATGGCATCAACGCAAAAGTTCCGTTTGCCGAGGACGATCCAATTCGGCAACCAATTTCGCCCTACGCCGCGACGAAGGCTGCCGGCGAGTTGCTTTGTCACACGTACACCCATCTCTACGGCATTCGCTGTGTTTGTTTGCGCTTCTTCACCGTCTATGGACCAAGTCAACGTCCAGATCTCGCAATTCATAAGTTTGCAAAACTGATTACCGCAGGAAATCCAATTCCGGTCTACGGCGATGGCAGCACGCGACGCGACTACACTTACGTTGACGACATTATCGCCGGCGTGACGGCCGCGATTGATTTCAACGCTAACAACTTTGAAGTCTTTAACCTCGGTGAATCACGCACCGTGGAATTACGCGAACTGATTTCGCTACTCGAGCAGGAACTCGGGCTTACAGCGAAGATTGATCGACAACCACTACAGCCCGGTGACGTGCCCCAGACCTTCGCCGACATCACCAAAGCGCGAAAACTACTGGGCTACAACCCGCAAACTCAAATAGAGGACGGCATTAAGAAGTTTGTCGCGTGGTTTAAGAACCAGCGCTAGTCTCGCTCCGGAGGAGCGAAATATTTATAGAAAACGCGGCGGATATGATCCTCGCTCCGGAGGAGCGAAATGTAATTTTTGCTGCCGGACATTGCGCTCCTACGGAGCGCCGTTCTGTGGTGCTTCGGGTGCTATAAACATTTCGCCCCGCCGGGGCGAAGCAGCAGCTATCCCCTTTCCCTACCGGCCAAATAGGTTTGTTGGTTGCCTTGTCTTAGAATTGATCTCTGATGGCGACTACCGCAAACACCGTCAACGAATCACTGCCACGCGAGATGCAGCAACACACGTACGCAATCATGCGTCGGGTGGAGGAGAGCCACTGGTGGTTTGCGGGCCGGCGACAAATCATTCGCAGTTTTGTGCAACGCGTTATCAATCAGCTCAAAGCCGAAGGCGCAAAAACGCCCATCAAGATTCTGGACGTCGGCTGCGGCACCGGTGCGAACCTCGAAATGCTCTCCGAGTTTGGCAACGCTGAGGGAGTAGATGTTTCAGCGGACGCCTTGTCGTTTTGCCGGGAGCGCGGCCTGTCAAATGTTAAGCCGGGTGAAGCAGAAGCTTTGCCTTACGAAGATCAATCATTTGATCTGGTAACAGGTCTCGACGTTGTCGAACATCTTGATGACGACATTCACGGGTTGCGCGAAATGCACCGCGTCTTACGGACGGGCGGACGGGCCTTGGTCTTTGTGCCGGCGTTTATGTTTCTGTGGGGCGTGCAGGATGACATCAGCCATCACCGTCGCCGTTACACCTTGAAGAACTTGAAACAAGTGATCAGCAAGGCCGGTTTGCAAGTCGAGCGCGCGACTTATGTAAACCTCAGTTTTTTTACGCCGATACTTTTCGGTAGACTCTTAATGCGCGCGACTGGCGTTAGGCCGGAATCAGAAAACAACATCACAGTTGGTTTCCTGAATGGAATTTTAGGAAAGTTTTTCGCGCTCGAACGGTTGCCGTTGCGTTGGCTTAATTTTCCATTCGGGGTCTCGATTATCTGTGTGGCGAAAAAAGTTCAGTGAAGAGTGGTGTTCTAGTTTCAACCTCTCTGTGCATCCTCTGTGTCTCTGTGTCTCCGTGGTTTGTTTTTTGCAGCAATAAGTTCACCACAGAGACACAGAGGCACAGAGGCGGCACGGAGAAAGCGCAAATGATGAGACTCCTAATGAAATGAGGATTTGTTAGTTGGCAATAAGACTTGACGACGAAGAAACCCTGGTACGAGCGCGCAAGCCGCAGATGGATGGCGCAAAAGCCACCGTGTCTGTTTTTCTGCCGGTATTCAATGAAGAACCGAATTTGCGGCCGCTGCATGCACAGTTGGACCAGGCGCTCAAAGCACTGGGGCGTGAGTCGGAAATTATTTACGTGGATGACGGTTCGAGTGATGGCAGTTTGAGTGTACTCCGTAACCTTGCGAGCGAAGACGATCGCGTTCGGGTCGTTGCGCTGCGTCGTAATTACGGTCAAACAGCGGCCATGTCAGCCGGAATCGACGTCGCCACTGGCGATGTGTTGATTCCGATGGACGCTGACATGCAAAACGATCCGGCAGACATTGTCAGGTTACTCGACAAACTTGACGAGGGTTACGACGTTGTTTCCGGTTGGCGCAAGAACCGTCAGGATAAAATGGTCACGCGCAAGATCCCTTCGATGATTGCTAATCGCCTGATCTCGTGGATTGGTGGCGTACCGCTTCACGATTATGGTTGTTCATTGAAGGCCTACCGCCGCGAGTCGCTCGCTGACGTCAGACTTTACGGTGAAATGCATCGCTTCATACCGATTTATGCTGCGTGGGCCGGCGCGCGCGTCACCGAAATTCCGGTCACGCATCACGCGCGCACGATGGGCAAATCGAAGTACGGATTGTCGCGCACGGTTAAGGTCGTTTTCGATTTGATCACCATCAAGTTCATGGCGTCTTACCAGACAAAACCGCTTTATCTTTTCGGCTGGGCAGGCTTGTTAACGTTTGGCATCTCGCTCTTTTCCACGTTGCTCGCGTTCCTGATGAAGTTTGCGAGCTGGCCGCATCACGCCGACTTTGTGCAAACGCCGTTGCCGGTAGTGGCGATGGTCACTCTCGTGCTGGGCGTGCAATTGTTCCTGATGGGACTGCTGGCCGAAATGATGGTGCGCACGTACCACGAATCGCAGGCGAAGTCGATTTACGCAGTGCGCGAGAAGATAGGATTCGAGTAAATCGTGAATCGTAAATAGTAAATAGAACGGCTATTCGAGCCAGTCTTTTTTTGGTTGTCGACCTAAGTATGAACCTTAAGATCAAACACGTCTTGGTCACACAAACTATTTACTATTCACGATTTACCATTTACTAACAAACCATGTGTGGCATAACCGGTTGGGCCAATCTTGATCCCTACGCACCGGCCCCTGACGGCGCTGCGGAACTGCTGCATTCACTCTGCGAGCGTATGGTTCATCGCGGTCCCGATTCTGAGGGGCTGTTTGTTACTAACGGCGCTGCACTCGGGATGCGCCGGTTGGCAATCATAGATTTAGTAACAGGCGAGCAACCCGCCTGGAATGAAGAAGAAACTGTCGCGGTTGTCCTCAACGGCGAGATCTACAACTACCGGGACATCCGCGAGGATCTCGAAAAGCGCGGTCATTCTTTCCGGAGTCAATCAGACACAGAAGTGCTGCCACATCTCTACGAGGAATATGGCGATGAGATGGTGCAACATCTGAACGGCATGTTTGCCTTCGCGTTGTGGGACATGAGGCGCCGGCGGCTGCTCATCGCGCGCGATCGTTTCGGTGAAAAGCCGCTCTACTGGGGCGTGTTTGAAAACACTTTGCTATTCGCTTCGGAGCCAAAAGTGTTGCTGGCCCATCCTTCGGTCAAAAGTTCGTTGAATCTCCAGGCGCTGCGCGAATACCTGTCGTTTGATTACGTGCCGGCTCCGCTGTCGATTTACGAAGGAATTCAAAAACTACCCGCGGCGCACCTGTTAACACTCGAAGATGGAAAAGTCCAAACGCGGCGTTACTGGCGCTTAAGCTACAAGACTTCGCCAACGCCTCCGACTGAAACAGAAGCTGCGGAACACCTGCGCGAATTGTTGGCAGACTCAGTCCGCATGCGGCTCGTGTCGGATGTTCCTCTTGGCGTCCTGTTGTCGGGCGGTGTTGACTCTTCAACGGTTGCGGCGATGGCAGTGCGTGCTTCGTCGGAGGCGGTCAAAACTTTTTCAATTTCGTTTGCGGAAGCGTCGTTTGACGAATCGCTGTACGCGCGAGCGGTAGCGAAGTTTCTCGGTACAGACCACCACGAAGAACGTTTAAGTGCGAACCTGGCGGCAAATCTCGTGGGCGAGATTGGTTCCTGGATGGATGAGCCCTTCAGCGATCCCTCGCTGGTCCCCACTTACCTCTTGTCGCGATTCACTCGCAAGCATGTGACTGTCGCGCTGGGCGGTGATGGCGGCGACGAACTTTTTGCGGGTTATCCGATGTACCGCGGACACCGTTGGGCCGACAATTACGCCCGGGTTCCACGTGCCTTACGTTCCGCGTTGATTGAACCGTTAATTGGTTTACTGCCGGTCAAGACAAAGAACCTCTCGTTCGATTACAAGGCCAGCCGTTTTATCACGGGCGCAAAGTATGACCGCGTGGCGCGACACCACATCTGGTTTGGATCATTCACCCCGGACGAACAGAAACAACTACTTTCGCAAGACGTCTTACGAAGCACTGACGGTGATATCTACGCCGCAGCACGCAGGATGATTGCAGAGTGTGACTCTCCTGACGTGATCAAGCAGATGCAAAGTCTCGACACGCAGCTTTATCTTGCCGAGGACATACTGACCAAAGTTGACCGCGCGAGCATGGCGGTGTCGCTCGAAGTGAGGGCGCCGTTTCTGGATCCGCGCGTGGCAGAGTTTGCCGCGTCTTTGCCGGCAAACTACAAACTGCGCGGTAGCAAAACAAAATACATTTTGAAACAGGCGATTGGTGATCTGCTACCACCGTTTGTTGCCAAACGTGGTAAGAAAGGTTTTGGCGTTCCGGTGGCTGAATGGTTGAAAGAAAAACTACGACCGCTGGCCCGCGATCTACTCTCGCCGGAGCGTGTGCGCCGCGCGGGAGTTTTCAATCCGGAATACGTCACCAAACTTCAGGACGAGCACGAACGCGGCGTGGCCAATCATCGCAAGTTACTTTGGACACTGCTGATGTTTGAGCTTTGGCACGAGAGCTTCATCGAGACACCACGCCGGATTGAGACTTCAGTCACGAGTAAGCAGTGATCAACAACGACGCGTAATGCGGAATTTTTCGCTTGATCGCATCGATTTCGAACGTGTACACGGACTTCTGACGCTGTACACGGAGATCTGACGCTGTACATGGTGTAGTAACACCTGTACGCCAACTTCTGACGATGTACATGGACTTCTAACGGTGTACACGGAGTGCTAACGGCTGTACGCCGACTGCTAACGATGTACACGGACTTCTGACGATGTACACGGAGTGCTAACGGCTGTACGCCGACTCTTTCTCCTGTATTTCGGAGTCCGGCTCCGGTATTTCGGATTTCTCACGTGTACACGGAGTGCTAACGGCTGTACACCGTCGTCTGACGGCCGGACGTCGACTATGGCAAGGTTTTCGAGGACGTCTCTGCATACCCAGTAAATGAATGATCCCATTAAGCATGCGCACGACACTTTGTTTGAGTGGTGTCGTGAACGTGAGCTTGCCGGTCACGATCCCTTCGACGCCCTCAACAGCCGGATATTCAAGGGCACTCCGCTCGCACGCTCACGAAACGCGCGTTTGATTTGGACGCAACTCTTCAAGCGTTCGCCTTTCAATTTACGCAGTCTCGCCTTTGTTCCCGAAGAAAAAAATCCCAAGGGTCTGGCGCTGTTTGCGCTGGCTGCGCTCGCCGACCATCGGCGTTTGCGAACGAAAGAATCCGAAACGAACGTACGGGATCTGCTCGCTGAGTTGTCGCACACGCAAATCCACAATCTTTCCGGCGCGGCCTGGGGTTACAACTTCGACTGGCAAAGTAGAAACTTCTTCGCGCAACGTGGAACCCCAACAATCGTTCCGACCGCGTTTGCGGCACGCGCGTTTATCGAAGCTCACCGCGACCTGGGTGACCAGAACTATCTGACCACAGCGCGCAGCACGTGCGACTTCATCCTCAACGACTTGAATCGTAGTGAGGATTCGAACGGCGAAATCTGTTTTAGTTATTCGCCGCGGGACAATTCACATATCTTTAACGCGAGTCTGCTGGCGGCCGAAACCCTCGCGGAGGTGTGTGGATTGACAGGAGAAATGGAGTTCTGCGAAATCGCAAGGAAGGCTGCGAACTATGTCGTGCGCCGTCAACGCGAGGATGGATCATGGGCTTATGGCGCCGGTGCGCAACAACAGTGGACTGACAGTTTTCACACTGCGTATGTGTTGTCGTCCCTCAGACGGATTTCTTTGTCATGCGACGCGAGTAACGATCAATTGACGGCGGCGCTGAAACGAGGTTACGCGTTTTGGCGTGAGCGGTTCTTTCTTGCGGACGGTTGGCCGAAATACTACCATGACCGTCTTTATCCAGCAGATGCGCATGCTGCCGCAACAGCAATAATCACACTTCTCGAATTCGCTGACCTCGAAAACGATGCGCTTTCCAGAGCGCACCAGGTGGCGAAGTGGTCAATTGCTCATCTGCGTGACGGTCGCGGATTTTTTTATTACCAGCGCCGGCGGTTTTACACGATTCGCACGCCGTACATGCGCTGGACGCAAGCGTGGATGCTCTATGCGCTCGCACGTTTGCTCGAGGAATCGTAAAGCAAACTGCTAGTTTGCTTCGGCTCGAGTGCTCCGGAGGAGCACAAGGTTTATACCTTGCGAGTCTCTAAATGCTGGCGTTCCAGCGGAGCGCGATGGTGGTAGGATCAATCGGATTACATTTCGGTCCTGACGGAGCTCCGAGCGTGGGTAACAGTTTCATGGCTATAAACATTCTGCTCCTCCGGAGCAAAAAATTCATCGATCATGATGCTTGGATCCCTGGTGGGTCGCTACCCCGACTCGTAAGGGTTCTCATCTTGTCGAACGATTTACTATTCACCATTCACGATTTACGAACACATGCCCATTAGTTCAGACGTTTCACTTGGAGCTGACGTAAAGATTTTCCAGCCGGATCTGGTAAATCTTTACGGCTGTACCATTGGATCTAAAACGAAAATTGGGGCGTTCGTGGAAATTCAGAAGAACGCGGCAGTCGGCGCGCGCTGCAAAGTTTCATCCCACTCGTTCATCTGCGAAGGCGTCACCATTGAAGATGAAGTCTTCATTGGACACGGGGTGATGTTCATTAACGATCCGTACCCGCAAGCAGTAACTGACGAAGGGCAGCTGCAAACGGAAACCGATTGGACCGTTGTGCCGACACACGTAAAACGTCGCGCGTCGATCGGAAGCAACGCCACTATCATGTCCGGACTGACAATCGGTGAATCTGCGTTGATTGGAGCTGGAGCCGTCGTCACCCGTGACGTCGCTGACTACGCAATTGTCGCCGGCGTGCCGGCACGAGTCATCGGTGATGTTCGCAAACGGCAGGCAGCAGAGGATTTCGCATGATAAAGGTCGGCGTCATTGGTTATGGCTACTGGGGCCCAAACCTGGTGCGCAATTTCATGGAGGCGCCGGGCTCAACAGTTATGGCTGTATCCGATTTGCGCTGCGAACGTTTGCAGTCGCTCGGGGATCGTTACCCCACTATCAAAACAACCACGAACACTGACGAGCTGTTGAATGATCCAGCAATCGATGCGCTTGTGATCGCCACGCCCGTCTCGTCACACTTCGAACTTGGCATGGCAGCACTGAAAGCCGGCAAACATGTGCTGGTTGAGAAGCCGCTAGCTTCAAACTCGGAACAGGCGGAACAACTGATCGCTGAAGCAGCCCGACGTCAACGAGTGCTGATGGTGGACCACACATTCGTTTACACGGGCGCGGTTCGTAAGATACGTGAGCTAATTACCAAGAACGGGCTCGGCGACATTTATTACTACGACGCCGTGCGCGTAAATCTCGGATTGTTTCAACACGACGTGAACGTGATTTGGGACCTGGCGATCCACGACCTTTCCATCATGGATTACGTGCTACCCAACAAAGCGACGGCGGTATCTGCTACGGGTATTAGTCACATTCCCGGCCAGCCTGAAAACGTCGCCTACATCACGCTTTTCTTCGATAATCCACAGATTGCACACGTTCACGTGAATTGGCTGACGCCAGTTAAAGTTAGACATACGCTGATCGGCGGCAGTGAAAAAATGATTCTTTACGATGACCTGGAGCCCAGCGAGAAAGTGAAAATCTATGATAAGGGTGTGACAATATCGCAGAGCCCGGAAGCAGTTTACGAAATGCTGGTGAGTTATCGTTCCGGCGACATGTGGGCGCCGCGTTTGGATGCTACCGAAGCGTTGCAAGTAGAAGCGCAACACTTCATCGATTGTATCGAACACGGGAAGGAACCGATTACCGACGGCCAGACGGGACTGCGATTGGTGCAAATTGTAGAAGCGGCCGAAAAATCCCTGCGTGCCCGTGGCCAACTGGTGGAAATTAAGTGAGTGAAATAATTCCTAACTCTGTGCTGCCTCTGCGCCTCCGTGTCTCTGTGGTGAACTTATTCGCGGCAAAAGCGAACCGCGGAGACACTGAGTCACAGAGGCAGCACGGAGGAAGGCAAATTAAAGCACTACTAAATTAGGTGAGTGAAATAATGATTCCGATTGTTGACCTAAAAGCTCAGTACCGAAGCATCAAGCAGGAGGTTGACGACGCGATCAGCGAGGTCCTGGAGAGCTCTCAATTCATACTCGGCCCAAAAGTTGAAGCCTTCGAAGCAGACTTCGCCGGCTACTGCGACACGCGTTATGCGTTTGGAATCAACTCCGGAACGAGCGCGCTGCACCTTGCCTTACTTGCCGCAGGCGTAGGGCCAGGCGACGAAGTCATCACTGTTAGTTACACGTTCGTCGCCACCGTGGCCGCAATTCTTTACACGGGCGCGACGCCGATTTTCGTCGATATCGATCCCAACACCTGCAACATCGACGTTGCCAAAATCGAAGCGGCCATCACGCCAAAGACCAAAGTGATCATGCCCGTGCACCTCTACGGCACTTGTGCTGACATGGATCCCATCTTCGAAATTGCGCAGCGTCACGGCGTGATGGTGATTGAAGATGCGGCGCAGGCTCATGGGGCCGAATACAAGGGCCGCCGCGCGGGCAGCATGGGCGAACTCTCCTGTTTCAGTTTCTACCCGGGAAAGAATTTGGGAGCGTATGGTGAGGCGGGAGCGATTGTTACGAACAACGAGAAGTATGTCGACATAATTCGCCAGCTCCGCGACCAGGGACAAAGTGCAAAGTATTTGCACGAACGCGTCGGTTACAACTACCGCATGGAAGGAATTCAGGGTGCGGTGTTAGGAGTAAAACTAAAACATCTCGACGACTGGACTGAAGCGCGCCGCCAGCATGCAAAGTTTTATCAAACGCAACTGGCTGATTCCGGAGTGCGTTTGCTGGCGGAACGGACCGACCATAAGCCCGTTTATCACGTGTTTCCGCTCTTTACGCCGGAGCGGGATCAGTTGCGCGAGCATCTACACGCAAACGGCATCAGCACCGGCATTCATTACCCGATTCCGGTGCACTTGCAGACAGGTTTTGCCGAACTTGGTTATCGCGAAGGTGATTTGCCTGAAACTGAGCGCGTGTGTCGCGACGTGATGTCTATACCGATGTATCCGGAATTGACTGAAGAACAACTGACGCATATCACGAGTTCAGTGCAACAGTTTTGCGCGCAATCAACGGCGGCGTATCGTTAGCCGGCTGTTCTGCCAAACCTATCGATGCGAATTTGGATTGATCTGGCGAACTCACCTCACGTGGCATTCTTTCGTTCGCTAATCCCTGAATTCAAGCGACGTCAACACGAGGTCGTGGTCAGCGCCAGGGACTTTGCTGAAACGGTGCCACTGGCAACGTCATTCGGTCTAGACCCACAAATCATCGGCGCTCACGGTGGGGGGAAACTGACAGGTAAAGCCGGGAATCTCGTGCAACGTGCGATGTCGCTCGCACGTTGGGCTCGTAGTAAGAATTTCGATCTAGCTGTTAGTCACAATTCCTATTCGCAAATTCTCGCGGCCCGTGCACTTTCGCTCAAGACCGTCACGTTGATGGACTACGAACATCAACCTGCCAACCACATGGCCTTCCGGATGGCATCGCGAGTGATCGTGCCTCAAGCTTTTCCTGATGCGGCATTGCAGAAGTTTGGTGCGGCCGCTGACAAAGTCCGTCGCTACGATGGCATCAAGGAAGACGTTTATCTTGCCGGCTTTCAAGGCGATCCTGAGTTCTCGAGTCAACTCCACCAGCTGGGCGTGACTCCGCACGATGTTCTGGTTGTCGTGCGTTCGCCGGCAAGCGAAGCCCTTTATCATAGGTTTGAAAACCAACTGTTCGATCAACTGCTCAAGAAACTCCTCGCCACACCCGGCGCGAAGGTTATTTTGCTGCCACGCAACAATCAGCAGCGCGAATACTTTTCCAGGACCGGAGCAGCGAACTTGATCATCCCCCGTCAGCCGTTGGATGGTGCGAATTTGATCGCGTCCAGCGACCTCGTGATTAGCGCCGGTGGCACGATGAATCGTGAAGCAGCTGCGCTTGGCGTGCCGGCCGCGTCAATCTACCTGGGCGAGTGGGCCGCACTTGACGAACACCTGGTTCGCGAAGGACGGTTAAAAAAGATTGCCGCCGCTTCCGATATAGAAGCGCTCAACGTGGAAAAGAAGGGCGCCACGACGCCCCGGCTCGCGGCGAAAGTCCTCGCTGAGGTCGCCGATCTAATACTCACCGCGTAGGACGGACATTCTTGTCTGTCGTTGCGAAGACTGCGAAGAACGGACACGCAGGAATGCCTGTCTTGCGTAGGACAGACATTCTTGTCTGTCCCGTTGCGAAATCCGAAACCGCGAACGGACAGGCAGGAACGCCTGTCTTACGTAGGACGGACATTCTTGTCTGTCCTTGCGAAGACTGCGAAGAACGGACACGCAGGAATGCTTGTCCTACCGTAGAGTTTGCTATGCTATTCGCGAAAAGTGAGAGCGGAACCCATAAAAGAGACGCTGGTTCAAGCCAGTGTTGCCAAAACAGCTTCAAGAGTTCCTACCTGGGTCGTTCCGGCAATCAGGGTAGCGCTCTTCATAACTGACTGTCTGATTGCGGCGGGATCTCTGCTCCTCGCTTTCTATCTGCGCGAGGGTGGGCCATTGATTCGAGCCACCGCGGGCGGCGTTGCCTGGAGCACTCGCTTCGCACCGTATGGCGTGCTGCTATTTTTCGTTGTCCTGATACGCATCATCAGTTTGATTTACTACGACCTCTATCGCCTGCGTGGCGAGTTCTCTTTCTTTGAAGACGGCCTGCGAGTTTTCAAATCAACGGCGATCGGATCGCTTCTAATCGTCGCAGCGGCGTTTCTGTATCGCGGCGGATTTCATTATCGATCATTCTCTTATTCGCGCAGTGTGTTTGTGCTCGACTTCATCCTCGCGCTAGCCAGCCTTTACAGCGTTCGTTTGCTGATGCGTGTCGCACAAACTTTCTTTCGCCAACGCGGCGTAAATCTAATTCCGACACTGGTCGTCGGGCAGGGCCAGGAAGCTGCCTTTTGTATTAAGGAGATGCGCGAACGTCCTTCACTTGGTTACCGCGTTATTGGTGTGGTCGCGAGTGGCGCTGACGAAACTGAGTGGTTGGATACTTACGAAGGCGTTCCGGTAGTCAGTGATCTCACAAACCTGCCGGAGACCATCCGCGCCACCGGTGCCAACGAGGTCATCATTGCCGACTCCAACGTGAATGGCGATGCGTTGTTTGACGTAATGATGCGTTGCGGACGACGCCGCGGCATTGAATTTCGCATAGCGCCCAGCCTATTCAATTGCCTGCCCAGCAAGACTGAGGTCGATCAGATTGGCGCACTGCCGATGATTCGCCTCTTCCGCGAGCCGCTGTCTGATTTCGCACGCGGCACAAAACGAATTTCAGATGTAATCATTGCGGCCTTAATATTGACTATCCTCTCGCCCTTCTGGTTGTTAATTGCGCTTTTGATCAAATTTGATTCTCGGGGACCGGTACTTTACAAGCAGGAACGCGTCGGCATGGACGGCAGAATTTTTATGGTCTACAAGTTCCGCACCATGCGCGCGAACACTGACAGCGAAATCCATCGCGAGTATCAAAAGCGGTTTATAGCGGGTGATGCCGCAGCGAATGTTGGTGACGATAATCAGCCGGCGTACAAACTGCGCGATGATCCGCGCATCACGCGTATCGGACGCATCCTGCGCCGGTTCAGCCTTGACGAAGTACCGCAACTCTTTAACGTGCTGCGCGGCGACATGAGTATTGTTGGTCCCCGCCCGCCTATCCCCTATGAAGTTGAAGCTTACGAGTTGCGTCATCGGCGGCGGCTCGACATGAAACCAGGTTTGACCGGCCTCTGGCAGGTCTCCGGACGAAACCGTTTGCCCTTTGAAGAAATGGTCAAGCTGGATCTTTTTTACATTGAAAACTGGTCGTTGCTCCTGGATCTAAAGATTATTGCGCGCACAATCCTGGTCATGTTGCGAGGCGACGGCTACTAAATCTAAAGGGCTTAAGTTCAACGCCTTTGCCCGAAAAGTCTGGTTTTAGCCTGCGAAGCAGGCGTAAGCATAAAGCCTGGGGCGTAAGCCCCAGGAACTAGATGTAATAAGATTTTAAGCCCATGAAATGGGCGGCAGTGGGTGCCTGGTGGAGTTGTTGGGGCTTTCGTCACATTGTTCTGTCGCCCGCATTCGCGGGCTTGAAAATCTGTCTGGCTAATTACCTGGGGCTCACGCCCCAGGCTTTATGCTTACACCTGCTTCGCAGGTTAGAACGAACTTCTCTTTCTTGGTCTGCCACCGTCACCTTTCAACAACTAACTCGTGCGAGCTGATCAGCTACAGTTACAAGCGGCGAGAGTGCTCGATGGCGCGATCCTCGCCATTCTTTTTTTGTTTGCCGTAGCGGCGCCAAATTCAATTGCGGCAACGCAAACGGCCTGGCTGCTGGGCCTGACTGTTTGGTTGCTACGGTTTGTTCTGCCACCCCGACCCCAACTATTCCGCACTCCAATCGACTACCTGCTGCTGGGCTTTTTCATCCTCAGTGGTATCTCGTCATTTCTGTCCTACGAGCCGATGGTGTCAGTCGGCAAATTGCGCGCCGCCAGTCTCTTCACGATCATTTACCTCTTTACCGAAAATGTTCCCTCGCTACGCATTGCTCGCTGGCTTGCTTTGGCATTACTCGCGGCGTGCATGGTGAACGTGGTTTTCACAGCTGGAGAACGGCTGCGGGGACGTGCAGTGAAAGTGAACGGCGTTGCGGAAAACAGTCCGCTCTATCAGGCAGGAATACGTGACGGCGATACGTTGCTGGAAGTCGACAAACAAAAACTGAACAGCACACAGGAGTTAATCGATGCCTTACTGAAACCCGAAATAAAACCAGCGGCAGTGCTGATCTATCGTCATGAGTTGCAGCCAACTTTCCTCGTTGAACGAAACAAACTGCTGCCAGGCAACACTCCGGAACAACAACTCGGCATTGCGAGCGCGTCACGCGGGCGCGACTGGCGCGCGACCGGGTTCTATGGGCAGTTCGTGACGTACGCCGAGATGTTGCAGCTAATCATCGCACTGGCCCTGGGCATTCTGGTTAGTCTGCCCCGAAAGCGAAGCTGGAATGGCTTGCTCATGGCAATTTGTCTGGGTGGACTCGGCGTCGCAATGTTACTAACGGTCACACGTGCGTCGTGGTTTGGCTGCTTGCTCTCAAGCGTTGTCATTCTGCTGCTTGCCATACCAAGACGCGCATTGATCTTCGTCGGTGTCCTGGCAATTCCGCTCGTGCTGGCTGGATTGTTTGTGCTACAGCAAAAACGCAACGTGTCATTTATCGACCAGACCGACCAGTCGACAACCTGGCGCGAAACAGTTTGGCGCGAAGGATTTCATTTGCTTATCAGTAAACCTCGTCACTTGCTGGTCGGCATCGGCATGGATTCGCTAAAAAGACGCTGGCGCAGCTGGGGCATGTTTGAAAACGGACGTATCCCGTGGGGACATATGCATTCGAACTTGCTGCAAATTGCACTGGAACGCGGGTTGCCGGCGCTGTTGCTCTGGCTGGGCTTTCTCTTTGTCTACGCTCGTACCATTTTTCGATCAATAAGAGGGGCGCAGCCTACTCACTGGCTGGAGAGAGGAATCTTGCTTGGGGCTCTTGGCGGGCTGATCGGATTTTTCTCGTCGGGATTAGTTCATTACAACTGGGGAGACTCCGAAGTGGTCATGGTGTTGTTCATGACCATGGGATTGTCGCTGGCGATAGTTCGTCTGTTGCCGAAACCGGTTAGTTCGTGAGTCTTGCCGAGGTGTGAGTCGGGCGGAGAAGTCAGAGGCCAGAGGTCAGAGGTCAGAAGTCAGAGGTCAGAAGCCAGAGCTCAGAGGCCAGAAGTCAGAGGCCAGGGGTCAGACTTCAGATCGAAACTTAGGCAGCCTGCTGAACTCAGCTTCCGAGATCTGACTTCCGACCTCTGACCTCTGACCTCTGACTTCTGACCTCCGGCCTCTGACTTCTGACCTCCGACCTCTGACCTCTGACCTTTAAATCAACTCGCCAATCAAAAAAACTTGAGCCGGGATAAACCCGGCTCGAGTCTGAACTAGAGGTCTGGCGATGGGAGTCAGCAGTGAGCAGCTGTGAGGACCCCAGATTACGATAAACGATTTTCTTGTCAGTGGTCCGACGGCTGAATGTAGCCCTTCAGCATATTTGCTCCGGTTACTTCCGTGGATAGTCTTTCTGAGAAGCGGCCAGTGAGATTATTCAGAACGAGCTCCATGATGTATGTACCTCTTCGGGTTAAGAATACTCCGCCTGCGGCATGTGCTTTGCCATCTATCATCGCGCGAGAGCTTTTCAAGCGATTTTCTCGCCAAATTGAACGATCCTTGAAAAGAGGGGACGCATATTGACTGATATGTCGTCGCGATGACCGGTTTCTGGTTATGGAATGATCACGTTGAGCAAGCCCAATAGGGCATCAATCGTGACTCCATTCAAGCCAGTGATATCGCCGGGTTTACCAGTGATGTCGCCAGGTTTGCCAGTGATGTCGCCGGGCTTACCGGTGATATCTCCAGGCTTGCCGGTAATATCGCCAGCACGCGCTATTGGGCGGCCGGTGATATCGCCTGCCATGACGACAGAGGAAAGTGCCAAGGTTAACAGCGAAGTGGAAAGGATTGTTTTGAAGCGGTTCATTTCTAATTCTCCTGGTTAATCTGCCATTACATCTTTTTGGGTCAGCTAGTCGGGGGAATGCCACTTGGAATGTCAATCTCTTCTAGCGCCCGGTTGGTTGTTCGTCCCTTCCTATTTCAACGTTTGTGCCACGCCCCCAAGTGGCTTCCGGTCCACCGTAAGCACTTGATAACTCAATAACTTAACCCTTCGAGGCGGAGTTCAGTCGCAATTCGGCTTTACTCCGTCCGATTGAATATCTCCTATACAGTTTCGGTGAATTCGCCGGAAAACCTCGTTTTTCCCACTGTTGCCGAAGAAATCTCAACTGTTACCGAGGTAGTCACTGTATACTGGGTAGTCAGCAGCTTCGTCTGCCTAAACCGAAGCTGGCCACTGTAAGTGGAGCAACTGCCTACCCGCTGATTTTCAGCAAACTAATGCGACTCCTTCCAGCGAATCCGATCTCAACGGTCGAATACTCGGACGCACTCGGTGCCGATGAAGTGCTCAAGGCATGTAGCTTGGCCCTTGAGCAGCTTGAGTTGGGCGATTACGACGCTGCTTGCACCGCGCTTCTGCCCTGGTGGAAGTTCGGTGAATGGCCAAAACAATCGGGCCTTACGCAGATCGCCGCGGCGGAGCTACTGCTGACTGCGGGAACGCTGAGCGGTTGGGTTGCGAGCACACGTCAGGTCGAGGGTGGACAGAATTGTGCTGAACGACTGTTGAGCGGCGCGGTTGCCATGTTTGATCATCTTGGCGAAACCGCCAGATCGGGCGAAGCACGCGCCGAGCTCGGGTATTGTTACTATCGTCAGGGTCTGTTTGATTTAGCTCGCCTGGAGTTTCGTTCTTCACTAAACGATCTCACGGATCGCGAAATCGAGCTCAAAGGGATCGTGCTGGTTCGTCTCGCCTCACTGGAACGCCACACCAGTCGTTTGCACGATGCGGTGCGCTTGCTGAACGAAGCCGATCGTCTGGCGAAATATCTCAGCCCGTGGACCAAAGGTCGATTCCATCTCGAGTTTGCTACCACATTAAAAAATCTAGGTATTGCGGAAAACCAGACGCAATACTTCGATCGTGCTCTCGATCATTACCGCTCCGCTTTTTCACACTTCCAGGAAATCGGCAACCAGCGATACACGGCCATCGTTGAAAACAATCATGGTTACCTGTTGTCGACGCTGAAGCGGTTCGACGAAGCACAGCTGCACCTCGAGCGCGCACGGAAACTGTTTGAGGAACTTGGCGATCAAGTGCGACGCGCGCAGGTCGACGAAACTCTGGCGCAACTTTATCTCGCCTCCAATAAATTTGACCTTGCGCAGCGTTCCATTAGTCGTGCCGTTGAAACAATGGAAACCACTACGGAACAAGCGCTGCTCGCAGAAGCACTGACGACTCAGGGTTCAGTACTTTGCAAGCTCAGTCGTCGTCACGAAGCAAAACCGATTCTGCACCGGGCACGACGCGTGGCCGAACGATGTGGCGACTACGAAGCGGCAGGAAGAGCGCTACTAATCGTCATCGAAGAGATGTGCGAGCATCTGGGTGATGACGAACGCCAGGAGATCGGTGCACAAGCCAGTCAGTTGCTCGCCAACTCGCAACACGCCAACACCAGCGAACGATTGCAGAAATGTCTCGACCGGATCGCCGCCGAACACGCTGCGTACGAAGAATTAAGAGAGCGCGCCAGCCATGCCGAGAAAATGGCAGCACTGGGCGAACTTTCTTTCGGTGTTGCGCACAACGTTAACAACACGCTAACCGGAATTCTTGGCCGCGCGCAGTTGTTGCTGCGCACCCGCGACACGGAAAAGATCAATAGCGGCATCGAAATGATCATTAAGAGCGCCGAAGACGGTGCCCAGATCATTCGTCGCATACAGGACTTCGCCAGACGTCAACCCAGTCGCAAGTTTGAGGGTGTGGCTGTCGCTGAGTTGATGAAGGACGTTTGCGAAATGAGCCGGCCGCGCTGGGAAGCGCTGAATGGGCCCCAGATTCGACTGGCTTTAGTTGCCGACTGTACTGCTTCCGTCATGGGCGACGCCGTGGAACTTCGCGAAGTGCTCGTGAACATGATTTACAACGCGGTCGATGCCATGCCGAGTGGCGGCGAGATCCGCATGAATTCGCAAGAAGTGAATGGCCGTGTCGTTCTCACGCTGGCCGATACCGGCATCGGCATGACACCGGAAGTCAAATCACGCCTGTTTGATCCGTTCTTTACCACCAAAGGCAAGGGTGGAACGGGCATGGGCATGGCTGTTAGCTTCGGTATTATTCGGCGGCACAACGGTTCGATCGAAGTCGATAGCGAACCAGGTCGCGGCACAACATTTCGCATCTCATTACCCGTTGCAGAGGTCCCCCAAACAATCAATGAAGTCGGTTCATCGCGAACGGAGGCATTACCTGTGGGAGACAGGATCAGGGCATTGGTGGTTGACGATGAGACCGCGGTACGAGAAGTACTACGCGAGGCGCTTGAAGCCGAGGGCTGTGAAGTCCTGGTAGCAGAGAGTGGCGAAATGGCCTTGCGACTCTATGATGCAGCCGCAGGCAAGCTGGATATTGTCTTCACCGATATCGGCATGCCGGAGATGAGCGGCTGGGAATTAGCTAGCGAAATACGCAAGCGTTCCAACTCCGTGCCGCTGGCCATCGTCAGTGGTTGGGCCGACGCCATCAGTTGCGACGCGCGTCAGGCAATCAGGGCTGATTGGGTGGTATCGAAACCCTTCGACATCGGAACGATCGCCGGTATTGCTAACGAGATTGCGGGCCGCAAAAAGGGAACGCAACCGAAGCCGCCCACCGGCTTAGTCAACCAAAACATTCGCAATATTCTAGGGATGAATTAGGCGCTGGCGCTGAGCTGATAGCGCTCGAGCTTGAGATATAAGCCACGCCTGGTGAGTCCAAGTTCCCGCGCGGCGCGTGAGATGTTACCGCGGTGCCGTCGCAGGGCATCCGCAATCATTCGTCTTTCGACTTCCGCTAACGCATCAGCCAGGGTCACATTTTCAACCGCAGTCGAGGTCAGCGATGCCAGCGTTGACATAGCTGATGTGGGACTTGTCGGCGAGGCAGTGCGTTTTAATTCCGGCGAAAGGTGATCTGGTGTTATCACCGTGGTGTCTTCCGCGCGGGCAACAACGCGCTGGATCTCGTTGCAAAGTTGCCGCACGTTTCCGGGCCAGTCACTGACCATCAATAAATCAACAGCCTGCGGTGTGATTTGAATATCGTGCCGGCCAAACTTCGCTGAGTAATGATTGATGTAATAGTTGACGATCGTCGGAATCTCGGAACGACGCTCACGCAACGGCGGTACTCTGAGCCGGATGACGTTCAGGCGATAGTACAAATCTTCTCGGAACTTGCCCTGTGCCACCAGTTCTTCAAGGTCGGTGTTGGTCGCAGCAATAATCCTAACGTCCACTTTCAACGGCCGTTGCTCGCCCAGCGGTTGAATCTCACCTTCCTGCAGGAAGCGAAGCAGCTTGGGTTGCAAATCGAGAGGCAGGTCGCCGATCTCGTCGAGGAAGAGCGTGCCACCCGCGGCAGTGCGAATTACGCCCGGTGAATCGGTAACTGCGCCGGTAAATGCGCCGCGCCGGTAACCAAACAAGTAACCTTCCGACAATTCCTTCGGCACCGCCGTGCAGTTGAATGGAACAAACACTTTTGCGCGTCTGCTGGACAACGCATGAATGGCTCGCGCAACCAGTTCTTTGCCGGTGCCCGACTCTCCAGTAACCAACACCGTCACATCCGAAGACCTGATCTTGTGGACTTCTTCCACGAGTTTCGTCATCGCCGGACTCGAATGTATGAATCCGGGCATCAGGCTCGTGCCTGTCAGTTCCGCCGGTTGTTGTACGCGTGAGCCCTTTTGCGAGTTGGAACGAAGGGCACAAACATCCATGCCAAGTTCGGCAACACGCATCAACGGCTCCAATGAAAGTCCACCGGGAAGGCTGGCGCGATCACCGGGAGAAAGGAAAAGAGTTGCTGGCAGCGCGTGGGATGGATGCAGTTGCAGAACTGCGGCGTCCCGTTTTTTAGCAAACTTACGCTGCGTCTCCTCGCCATTCAGCTCGTCGAGTTCTTTGGCAATTTGTGCACTCTCAGCAGGAGAACAACCATGCGCAATGACAACGCGGCTGCGATTATGTTCATCTGGTTCGGTTATTACGACTGACTTCGCTGCGGTTTCCTGACGCATGATGGCAGCAAGTTCGCGCAACAACAGCTCGCGCGACGTCGCCGCTTCCGCAAGCCGCATGGTGAGCAGCTGCGGCAAGCCCGCCTCTTCGTCTGCCCGTTCCGGTGTCGCTTTATCTACGTTGGCAAGCGCCGCTTCCGCTCTGGTTTGATCGAGCTTGGCGCCAAGTTCTCGAAATGAATTAACCGCACGAGATAAGTGTTCCAGGGCGCGGCTCGGCTGCGTGAACGAATAAGCCTTGCCGAGATCAGCATGGGCGCGGGCACCACGATAGCGGTCGCCAAGCATGTCGAAGATCGAAACGCTGCTGCCGAAATGTTGTGCAGCGGTGGCGTAGTCGGCCTGCGTTAAGGCGAGCATGCCCAGCAATCTTTGTAACTCGCCGGCGAAACTCAAATCGGTGGACGAGTCAGTTTCCGCGTTGGCCTTTTCGATCTGATCGGAACAATCCTTAATGTCGCCTATCCGCAAGTTCACTTCTGCAAGGATCAAACGAGAATCACAAATGGCTTGGCGATCGTTAATTGTGGCCGCCAGATCGAGTGCGCGATTTCCATAAGCGAGCGCCTTCGCCGTGTCTTCCATTGCGAGGTAACAACGCGCGAGCGTGCGCAGCGCCTGACACTCGTACCACTTGTGTTTGTCTTCCGACGCCAGCGCGACCGCACGAAGCAAGTAGTCTTTAGCCTGATCGAGTTCGCCGCGCAGCATCAGCAACTCGCCCAGCGAATCGAGAATCATTGGGACCTTCTCCGCCTTCTCGTCGGCTTCAGTTGCCAGCGACAAGGCGCGTTGCAAAGCTTCCTGGGCACGGCCCCATTGGCCCATCAAGATCAGATTTATGCCGAGATTGTTGTAGCCGTTTGCGGCGTTGGCTTTGTGATCGGTGCGCTCGTAGTAATCGATCGCCTTCTCGAGATAGCGAATGCCTTCTTGCGGACGCTTCAGGAACCAGCATACACCCGCCATGTTGGCGTAAATTTTTCCGAGGGTGTAACTGGCCGGATGGTCGCCGGTCAATTTCAGCGCTTGTTGCAAGTTCTCCAGCGCATTTTCGTAATCACCTTCCTGAAGCTGCGCAATTCCTATTACGAAGTACGCTTCCGAAAGACCGCGCCATTCGCCCGTCTGACGAAAATGTGTGAGTGCCCGGTTGGCATAATCCAGCGCAATCGGATTCTCGCTGATGCTCCGGTAAACGCGGGCGAGGGCTGAATAAACTGCCCCGTTGTTGGGCTCGGGCTCGTTCTCGGACGCTTCCCGGATGGCCCCCTTCAGAATTGAAATTGCCTTCGGATGATCACCGTTGTAATTGTAGGCGAGACCAATTTGAACTTTCAGACACTGGATGGCCTCTACATTGAGCTTGGCGCGAGATTCGGGCGACTCATACATCGCCACCGCTGCCAGTGATTCCCGATACTGACCTTGCATCTCGAGCGCTGTCGATAAAGCGCAACGCGCAAGCGCCAGCACATTTGGATGGGCCTGGGCAGCGGCAATGAGAACACTCAAGCGAGTTTTCGCTTCAGCCGAAAGACCTTGATCCAGGAGTGAACGAATCTCGTCTAATTCTTTTAAGAGAGTTTCTTGAGACAGGCGGGCGCGCGTGTTTAGTCGTACTCGCGCATCGGCGAGATCAACTACACCCTTTCCGCCCGTGGTTTCGTCGGGCGTTGAGCCACTGCCAGTCTTAGCCATGTAGTTCACTGAAAACGGTCAATTCGCCCTGATTTTCATACTGCGGCGAATCCACGTGAAGGTGGGGTTTGCGCGAATGCTCCCAGGAGCGGCGCAAGTCAGTCAAATCTTAACGGTTCAAAATCTAACACACGCAATTTGCAAAACAAACTGGTAGTTTTCTGTAGGTCGGAGATTCTTGCCGGTCAATTTGAGCGGCGTTTCAAGGATTTCGCGGAAAAACAAGAATGGCGTCGCTGACTGATCGTTCGCCAGTCGCATCCGAAGGCCGGTTAACCAGCCTGTCGTGAACAACCATTGCGGTTGATCCACCCCCGTCCAGATTCATAGCCGCAACCGCGCCCAGCTCTCGTAGGACTTCAGCCAAAGTAGTAAGGGGGATCCCGATGCTTTCGTGTGCCTGACGGCCGTCGATCGTAACGAGCAGAAGCTTTTCGTCGCCAAGCTTGGGGATGGCAGTCCTCGGGTGGCCTGTCCTGATAAAAGTCTCCGAGATTTGTTCCTGCGCGTTCGCGATGGCAATCTGGCCATTTCGAATCAATTGTGGGCCACCGCCCAGCATGTTTCGCGCCTGCCGCCATTTTGCGGCGTCTTCGTTCTCGATTGGATTCAAACTCCAGGAGAAAGAAAGCGCCGAACCTGGCTTCACGCGCAGCTTCAACCAATCTCGCGCCTTTCCCGTCGCAGCAACCACAAATCCATTCGCAGGAATCTCGCTGCTTCCTTTGAGGTCTTGTATGCCGGTAACTTTGTTGTTGCGGACAACTACTTCCAGGACGTTTCGGCCAGTTAACGTCGTGCGATGAAATTCTGGCGTGAAAACAACCAATTCATCCGCCCCTACTTGCCGGTTCAGTCCTTGCACCTCGCGCTTTCCATTCTTGACCGTGATTCGACCCGCATACTTCAAGTGACCAAACACGATCTCGGTCGTAGTGTTTTCTTCGATAAGTCCAAACGCAACGCGATTCTTGTGGGGTTCACTGATCAACTTGCCATTGAGCACTAGTAAACCCACATTTTCCCCACGGTAAGTGCCATTCACTGTGAAATAGCCACCGTTTATGGCCGCAACAGCTTGATAGCGCGTGGCCATTGAACTGACCGTCTCAAGTCCAACTCCTTCGTCCAGTGCATGGACAATCTTTAGGCGAGCCTTTGTGAGATCGATGCGAAGTGCATTAAGAAACCACGGACCCGTCGCGTCGTCTTGTGAGGCAAAACCGACGGTTTTCTTGCCATATTCGATGCCTGGTCCGATTTGTTCAAATGTTAGTGAACCGACAAGATTCTGGGGAGCCTGGCCGCCCGTTGTATGGCAAACGAGCAGCACGACCAGAAAGAGCAGACCGGGGATCCGTCTTTCAGGCGGCCGTTTGTTTACGAACCTCACTTCTGATCCTGTCCCCGAGAACATTTGCGTTCGCTCAGAGCCAACACTATCAACAAATTAGAGGGAATTAACGCCTGTCAAAGTAAGTGCCTCCTTACCTTGACACTCTTTCCAACAGCCCGCTATCATCTCCGTTTCCGCCGAGGGCAGGAAACTTCGCCGAGTGATGTATGTTTGAGTCCTTATCTGACAAGCTAAAACGGACTCTTAAAAATTTGCGCGGTGAAGGCGTGCTAACGAAAGAGCACGTTGATGCCGCGTTGCGAGAAATCCGGCTGGCCCTACTTGAAGCTGACGTTAATTATAAAGTCGCTAAAGACTTTATCGCGTCTGTCAAGGAAAAAGCTGAAGGACAGCAAGTTTGGCAGGAACTGAAACCGTCAGAGCAGGTCGTTAAGATAGTTTTTGACGAACTGGTCGATCTGCTCGGCGGACAATCGTCCCGCCTGGTCTTTACTCGCCAGGTTCCTAACGTCGTGATGATCGTTGGGTTGCAGGGTTCGGGTAAGACAACTTCAACCGGAAAAATCGCACGCTGGCTCGCCGCGAACCAGGAACGGAAACCGTTGCTGCTTTCGGTCGACGTTTACCGGCCGGCGGCGCGCGAGCAGTTAAAAGTAATTGCCAGGGCAACAGGCCAACAGATCTTTGAACAAACAGAAACGAATGATCCACTGACGCTGGTGCGTGAAGCCTATAAGCACGCGCAACAAACTGGCTTCGACACGTTGCTCATTGACACGGCCGGACGTCTTCACATCGACGATGAGTTGATGGAAGAACTGGTCAAGATCAAGAACGAGACGCATCCCGTCGAGATTCTGTTCGTCGCCGATGCGATGACAGGCCAGGATGCGGTTCGGTCGGCTGAGGAGTTTCACCGGCGCGTCGGCATTACCGGCGTAGTGCTCACCAAAATGGATGGTGACGCGCGTGGCGGCGCCGCGCTTTCGATCAAACAAGTAATCGGACAGCCGGTGAAGTTTGTCGGCGTCGGCGAAAAGTATGATGCACTGGAGCCGTTCTATCCAGACCGCGTCGCCCAACGAATTTTAGGAATGGGCGATGTCCTGTCGCTGATTGAAGAAGTCCAGTCGAAGGTCGATCAATCTGAAGCCGAAGAGCAACTCAAGAAGCTTCAGAAAAACGAGTTCACGCTCGACGATTTTCGCTCGCAATTGCGACAGGTGAAGAAGCTCGGCTCTTTCTCAAAGATAATGAAGCTGCTTCCGGATCAGCTGCTCGGCGGCATTGGCATGCCGCAGATGGATGAAGACCAAACGAAGCTGATGGAGAAGGAATTGCGACGGACCGAGTCAATCATCGACTCAATGACTACGGAAGAGCGCAACGATCATCGGATTCTGAATGCCAACCGCCGCCGCCGTATCGCGCGTGGTTCAGGAACAAACGTCGCAGAAGTGAACAAGCTGATCAAGCAGTACACCGAGATGCGACAAATGATGCGGCAGCTCACCAGCTCGGGAATGTTTGGCGGCAGTGGGCTCAAGGGAAAAATGATGCGGCGCATGGCAGGACTTCCTGACATGTCGGCGTACGCGGGAATGGGCGACGATGGCGATGAATTGCCCGCATTGCCTTCGTTTGGTGGATCGCCAGCTGGTCCATCGCGCAAAAAACTAAAGAAAAAGCGTAAAAAAAAGAGAAAGTAACACTGGTTACGTTTGGCCCACGAAGCAGGTGGGACGGTAGAGGAAACTGGAGGTAAATGTTTTGTTAGCAATTAAATTAATGCGAACGGGTGCGAAGAAAAGTCCTTCCTATCGCGTGATCGTCAAAGAAAAGCAATCGAAGCGTGACGGCGCCTATTTGGAAAATCTGGGCACCTACAATCCGACGCGCGAGCCGGCCGAGATCAATCTCAAGATGGATCGCGTCCGTTACTGGCTCAGCAAAGGCGCGCAGCCCACGTTGACGGTAGGCAAGCTGATCAAAGCCGGTGGCAAGCAAGAAGCAACCGCGCAGCCGGAAGCCTAAGAAAGTCTGGTCCAGCCGATGAAAGATGCGGTGGAAATGCTGGTGAAGGCTCTGGTCGACGACGCGGACGCTGTTGATGTTCGCGAAATCGATCAGCAGGGCAAAACGTTGATCGAGGTGCGAGTGGCACCGGGCGACATGGGAAAGTTAATCGGCCGCCAGGGAAAGACCATCAAAGCGTTGCGTTCGCTGACTCACGCCGTGAGCTTGAAGAAGAAACATCGCTTCCTGCTTGAAATAGTGGAATAACTTTGGCAAGCGTTGAGACCAAAGAAGACCTGGTGCTGGTGGCACGAGCAATTAGGACCAGGGCGCTGAAAGGCGAGTTAGTAGCAGATCTTTTGACAGATTTTCCGGAGCGCTTCGAATCGACTACGGAATTGTTTGGCGTCGCCTCAAACGGTGAAATCAAAAAGTTCCAACTGGAAAATCATTGGTTCCAAAACGACCGGATCGTGCTGAAATTTTCCGGCTACGACAGCGTTGAATCTGCGCAAACGTTAGTCGGTTACGAATTCGGAGTTCCCGAGTCTGAAAGAGTAGCCCTGGCCGAAAATGAGTTTTACGACTGGGAACTTGAAGGCTGCTCAGTTGAAAATCAGAGCGGCGCGCCAATCGGCAAGGTCAGTGAGATTGTCAGAACTGGCGGCGTAGAGATTCTCGCAGTCGAGGTTGAAGGGCGCGACGCCATACTAATTCCGATGGCCAACGGCATAGTCGTAAACGTCGACGTGCCCGGCAAGAGGATCGTAATTGATCCACCTGATGGTTTGCTGGATTTGTAGTCTTTGAAATTCGAACTGTGCTGCGCTGCGACATCATCACTATTTTTCCGGAGTTCTTTCGAGAAGCGTTTGACTTCGGAATTGTTCGCAGGGCGAGAGCGGCGGGACTGGTAGAAACTAAGGCACACGACCTGCGCCAGTGGACCGGCGACCGACACCACGTCGTCGATGACCGGCCGTTCGGTGGTGGTGAAGGGATGGTGCTTAAACCAGAGCCAATCTTCGCGGCCGTTAAGGAATTAACCGGAGGAGATAGTCGTGAGACTTATTCACCGGGAACACGCGTAGTTCTCCTGTCGCCACAGGGAACAATGTTTACGCAGGAAGTGGCGCATGATCTTTCACAGAACGCGTCGCAAATCGTTTTGATTTGCGGACGCTATGAGGGCGTTGACGAACGGGTAGCCGAGCGACTCGCAACCGACGAGATTTCGATTGGCGATTACGTTTTATCAGGTGGAGAACCCGCCGCGATCGTGATGATTGACGCGCTTGTGCGGTTGATACCGGGAGCTTTAGGAAACGAAACCTCCGCAACCAACGAGTCGTTCACGAACGGTGGCCTGGATCATCCACAGTACACCCGCCCTACAGAGTTTTCGGGAATGAGTGTTCCGGACGTGTTGCTGACCGGCAACCACGGCGAGATTGCTCGCTGGCGACGTGAAGCAGCGTTGCGTAAGACGCAGCGGAACCGACCTGACTTATTAAAGTAAACGGCGCTGAGACGCCTCAGATTCTAACGGAGTAAATGAAATGAACCGACTAGACAGTATTGAGAAACAACAGTTGCGCAAGGGCATTCCGGATTTCCAATCCGGCGACACCGTGCGCGTGCATGTGCGCATTAAAGAATCTGAGACGAAAGAACGTCTGCAAGCATTTGAAGGAGTCGTCATCGCCAGAAAGCACGGCGGCGCGCGTGAAACGATCACGGTGCGCAAAACCAGCTTTGGTGTTGGTGTTGAGCGAATTTTTCCGCTGCACGCAACGATTGTCGATCACATCGATCTGGTTAAGCGCGGACGCGTCCGTCGCGCAAAGCTCTACTACCTGCGCAACCTGCGTGGCAAGGCCGCTCGTATTCGCGAGCGCGACACGCGAGTGCAGCAAGGTGACGGGCAGGCTTCAGCTGCCAAGAAGTAGTGCTAACTTGCTTGAAATTCTCGAAACGTGTTCTTCACTGTTTGCGCGTTTCGAGTTTGACTTCATCGCAAACTAACCAGTTTGCAATCAAATTGGGGAGCCGCAGGCTGCTTGCGAATAGCAATTGATGCCCACTCCGTAGGTACCCAACTCGGGGGCAATGAAAGCTACGCAACCAACCTCATCGAGTCGCTTGCGGCCATCGACTCCGTCAATAACTACACAATTTTTGTGACCAAGCGTGAAGCCGTCGCCCGCTTTAGCAACCGCTGGCCCAATTTTCAGGTTCGCTCCACTCTGCCGCATACTCCGCTGATTCGCATCCCGCTTACCCTCAGCGCGGAACTGCGGCGTAATCCAGTGGACGTATTGCACGTCCAATTCACTTCGCCACCATTCGCGCCCTGTCCGGTTGTGGTTAGTATCCACGACCTTTCGTTCGAGCACCTGCCGCAGACCTTCAAGTGGCGTAGCCGCAAACAGTTGCGCATTACGGTCAGGCGTTCCGCGCGTGAAGCGTCGCAGGTAATCGCGCTGTCTCAGTATGTAAAGCAGGACCTGGTCGCAAGTTATAAGTTGAGTCCCGAAAAAGTGACGGTGATTGGTTTGGCGGCGCCGCGCCACTTTGCCCCGGTGCAAAATGCAGAAGAAGTGCAACGCGTTAGACAAACTTACGGCATAACAGGCGAGTACATCCTGAACCTCGGCGCCATTCAGCCACGCAAAAACCTTGAACGTTTGCTCAGCGCCTACGCGCAGTTGCGCAAACGAATGCCCGACTCACCGAAACTGGTCCTCGCAGGAAAGCGCGCGTGGCTGTATGATGAAACGCTTCGCGCGGTCCCGGAATTAGGCCTTAGCGACTCGGTGGTCCTAACTGGATATGTGCCGGAGCATGACCTGCCGGCGCTTTATTCGGGAGCACTTTTCTTTGTTTATCCTTCGTATTTTGAGGGGTTCGGTTTACCACCGTTAGAAGCGATGAAGTGCGGCACTCCGGTTATTGTCGGTAATCTTACCAGCTTGCCTGAGGTGGTAGCCGACGCCGGACTGTTGATTGATCCTTTTGACTCAGAAGCTTTAGCCTCAGCCATGGAAACACTCGTTAATGACTCAGACTTACGCGCGAAGTTGCGCGTCAAAGGATTGGAACGGGCCAAGCACTTCGACTGGCAGGAAACCGCTCGGCAGACCCTCGCGGTCTATGAGCGTGCCATAACTATCGAAAAAACAGGGCACTTAGGATAGGATTAAGGCCCAGCAGCTCCCCCCTGCCATCAACTGTATGCGCATAGCCATTCTAGGAACCCGTGGCATACCCGCGAGCTACGGCGGCTTTGAAACTTTCGCCGAGCATTTATCGACGAGGCTCGTGGCTCGAGGTCACGACGTTACGGTCTACTGTCGCGCCCACTATGTCTCGCCACGCCAGTTGGAATTTCATGGCGTCAAACTAAAAGTTCTACCGACGATCCGTCATAAGTATTTTGACACTGTAATTCACGCCTTTCTTTCCGCCCTTCATGCCGCGCCATCACGGTACGACGTAGCGTTGATTTGTAACGCTGCCAACGCGCCCTTCGCGCCGTTCCTGCGTTTCACTGGAACGCCGGTGGCGATAAACGTCGACGGCCTGGAGCACAAACGAAAGAAATGGGGTTGGCTGGGTCGTCGCTACTACCTCCTTGCCGAAAGGCTGGCGACTATTCTCCCTAATGTGATGGTGACTGACGCGCAGGTTATCCAGGACTATTATCTCGCTCGCTACAATGCGCAGTCACAAATGATTGCCTATGGTTCAGAAGTCGAACGACGACCCGACCGCGCGGCAGTTCGTCGTTGGCGGGCCGAGCCCAATCGCTACGTGCTTTACGTTTCGCGTTTGGAACCCGAAAACAATGCGCGCCTGGTGATTGAGGCTTTCAAGAAAGTGCGCACGGCTTATCGACTGCTGATCGTCGGCGATGCGCCGTATGCTCATGATTACATCACCGACTTGAAGGAAAGAGCGCGTGGCGACAAGCGCATAATTTTCACCGGATTTGTTTTTGGTCAGGACTATCGTGCGTTACAGCAAAACGCTTACTGCTATGTTCACGCTACAGAGGTAGGCGGTACCCATCCGGCACTGCTCGAAGCCATGGGCTACGGCAACTGTGTGCTCACCCTGGCAACTCCTGAAAACATTGAGGCGGTCGGGGAAGCCGGCATTCCTTATGCTGATGAGTTCGATCTCGCTGAAAAACTTCAGCGGGTGTTGCGCGATGGTTCACTGGTACAAAGTTATCGTCAACGGGCACAGGCGCGGGTGCAACAACATTACGATTGGGACCACGTCGTCGATCAGTACGAAGAACTTTTCGCGAAGATGAGCGGCAAGACGATACAACTGCCTGACCTCCCTCCCAGCGTGGCGGTGCAAACCGAGAACGTATTGACGCCGAAATAAAGACTCACTTACAAGATCCATAAAAAGCGGGCGCCCCGCCAATCATTCAAGATTGGCGGGGCAAACTGTCCGGCAGGTTCGGGTCACAACAGGGCGGTGGCAAAGAACTGAGAATCGTCACTTAAGACCGATCCCGTGAACCAGGCGGTGCGATTTGCGGGTGAGATAAAGCCGCGCAGTACTCTTAAGACCTAAAGCTGCGTCCCTTTCGAAAAAGGCACCTGTCAAATGGAGCTCGTACAATGGTGTGAAATTATACGGAAAAATCGTGACCTGTCAAGAACAATTTAGCGAAAGTTCCGCAACAATCGTCTACGGCGGTCGAAATTTAGGTTTTACCCGTGACTCCGCATTCCTGACAGGCGCAAAGCCTGGCGCCGGGCTGCTTCGGAGACGTTGCGGTTTTGCGAGAGATTCTTGAGGTCCTTAGTCCGAATTCTCGGAAGAATGTCTATCACCGTGGGAATGGGAGTGCGAGGGTTGCGCACGAGATTGTGAATGATGGTGTAAGAACGCGCCCAGGTTCGATTCCTCGCAATCAGGCGTAATACTTCGTCCACTACCGTTCTCATCGCAGCGATGTTTTCGACCTCCTGGTCCGTGATGCGCGGGTTGTGGATCACCGACGTTGCGACCATTCGATTCGAATCTCTGATTAGGATGCCGCGTGCCTCACGGTCGCCTTTCATGGCAAACTTCACTCGATCCTTGACGTTCATGAACATGATGCGACTAATCATTGAAATGCGATCAGGGGTAATCTCACCAGCTTCCAATTTTTCGTACTCAATCACGCGTTTGAAGTTAGCCTCACGTTGTTCCTGCGTTTCGACCTCGAGTTCTTCGTAACGTTCCAGCGGCATCCAGGAGGTATCCAACTCGGCATCAGAAACCTCGAGGTGCTCCGCAAGTAACCACGCCTCATCGAGACTCAAACCCGAGGAAAGATCTGCCGACTCAAAAAACTCCGCCGCAGCTGTATTACCTCTGGTTCGTAGTTCCTGTGCTATCTGCTGCGCGCCGCGTTCCTTCTCGAAGAATTCCTGTTTTGTTTCACGCGCCCGGCGCTCTGCTTCTGGCGAACGACCGGGGTTACTGAGAATTGAGTCAATGATTTTCGGGAAACGGACCAGCCGCTGTTGATTAACCACGATCAAGCTCAGCAGCGAAGCATCGGTCTCAGAAGCCGCCAGGTGGGCTATAGCTTCATCCGAAGTTTGGTTATTTAGAATCACCGCCTCGTGAATCGCGCGCGCATTCTTTGTGACGCTCGCCAGATAATCGAGAACGCTGGCCGGCGTTTCCGGATCCTTCGCGGCGCTCAATAAATCGTTCGTCTCCTGTGATTCGAGCGTCTCGCTCGCCGCTTCCGCAATTTCGCTGTCGTCGGAAGCCTTCAACGCAACGAGAACTTCCAACAATTCGGCCTGCGTTAGCGGCAACATACCGCCAGCCGCGGCGAGCATCGCGTTACGCGGCGCCGTGCCGCCGATGATTGCGAGAGTTACAGGATTCTTTTCAGAGGTGGCCATCTTTTAATGAAATGCCGATCAATTAAGGCTAAAGTAGTATTCGACCTGGCGATACACTGCGACCGGCCAACGAACTCAATTTTTTTGCTGCCGCCACAGCTTGTTGTGTAAGACCGTAAGATAACGCCCACATTACGTAAATATGTTGCACGTTACCATCGGCCGTGCCTTTGTCCCGTTCTGGAAACGTTTGGGTGGGAGTCGTTTGCGCCGCCACCGCGATGCCGAGGAAGAGTGCCAGCAGAAGGGCCGCAAGATGAGAATAGTGTGCCTTCAGATACTGTATTCCCCGAAACTGTTCAGCAGGCATAAGAGGGGTGTCGCTGCTTACACGCCATGGCACTTCTTGTATTTCTTGCCCGAACCGCATGGACATGGTTCGTTGCGGCCAACCTTCGGCTGATCTCTCACAATCGTTTTGACTTTGCCTGCTTCTTCGCCTGCCGGTGCAGCGCCCTGATTTGGTCCGGTAAATGTCATGGATGTTGGGCGACGGGGCAGACGTCGTTGGCGCAACGCCTCGGGTGGTTCTTCAGCAACAACCTGGAGATTGAAGAGCGATCGAATAGTACTGGTGTCGATGCGATCGAGCATCTCCTGAAACAGATCAAAACTTTGTTTCTTATATTCGACCAGCGGATCCTTCTGCCCGTAACCGACCAGACCGATGCCCTGTTTCAAATGGTCCAACGACAATAAGTGGTCTTTCCATTGAGCGTCGATAATGTTGAGCATGATAATGCGCTCGTAAGTGCGCATTGCTTCCGGCCCAACATGCTTTTCCTTCTCTTCATATTTGGCTTTCAATCTTCCCCAGACTGTATCAGTGACCTCTTCAGATGAAAGCCTATCAATGTGGATGGCCTCGGTTTCGGGATCGAAGTCGTAAATTGTCTTGATCTGTATCCGGTAATTCTCAATGTCCCAGTCGTCGGGGGAAACATCTGGATTCAAGTACTGTTTGGTTAGATCCGAAAGCAGGTCATAAGCTACGCCAGCCTGCGGCGGATCACCCATCAAGTACTCGCGCTGATCTGGTTCCTCCATCAACTGCCGGCGCAGCCCGTAAATCGTTTCGCGCTGCTTGTTCATGACGTCGTCATACTCAAGCAAGTGTTTGCGCGATTCGAAGTTACGACCTTCAACCGACTTTTGGGCAGACTCAATGCGCTTGGAAACCATCTTCGACTCGATGGCCACGCCCTTTTCCATACCGAGCCGTTGCATCAATGCCTTAACCTTGTCGCCGGCGAAGATGCGCATCAGATCATCTTCAAGCGACAGGAAGAAGCGCGACGAACCCGGGTCACCCTGACGACCGGCGCGCCCGCGCAGCTGGTTGTCGATCCGGCGTGACTCGTGACGCTCAGTACCAAGGATGTGCAACCCACCAAGGTCGACTACTTCCTTGTGTTCATCTTCAACGATGCGCTTGGCTTGGCTGAATGCCGTATTCCACTGTTCGTCAGAAGCTTCGTCAGGATCGACTTCATCTTTCTTGAGAAACTCGCGCGCCATAAAATCTGGATTGCCGCCGAGCAGAATGTCTGTGCCGCGGCCGGCCATGTTGGTGGCAATTGTCACTGCGCCTTTGCGTCCGGCCTGGGCCACGATTTCTGCTTCACGCTCGTGATACTTGGCGTTAAGCACATTGTGCGGGACGCCTTCTCGCTGGAGCCGGCGCGCAATCAGTTCCGAGTTTTCAACTGACACAGTGCCCACGAGAGCTGGTTGCCCACGATCGTGACAATCCTTGATTTCCTCAATTACTGCGTCCCATTTTTCCGGCAGCGTGCGATAGATGACGTCAGAATGATCTTTGCGGACCATCGGCATGTGGGTCGGGATAACGATCACGTCGAGTTTGTAAGTCGAGTGAAACTCCGCCGCTTCAGTTTCCGCGGTACCAGTCATGCCCGAAAGTTTTTCGTAAAGTCGGAAATAGTTTTGCAGCGTGATGGTCGCAAGCGTCTGATTTTCTTTCTCAATCTTGACGCCCTCTTTGGCTTCGACCGCCTGGTGCAAACCGTCTGACCAACGCCGGCCTTTCATTAATCGTCCGGTGAAATCGTCGACGATAATGACTTCTCCCTCCTGGACGACATACTGGTGATCGAGTTTGTAAAGCGTGTGCGCTTTGAGGGCCTGCTCCACGCAATGCAGCAGTTCCATGTTCGAAGGATCGTAAAGATTGCCAACGCCGAGAAGTTTCTCAGAACGGTCGACGCCCTCCTCAGTCAACACTGCCGTGTGTTGCTTTTCATCAACAACATAGTCGCCGGTCTTCTTGCCCTCGATCTCTTCGCCTTTATTGAGTTGCGGAATGATCGCATCGGCCTTGTAGTACTTGTCGGTCGCTTCGTCAGACGGTCCTGAAATAATCAAGGGGGTTCGTGCTTCGTCAATCAGAATTGAGTCAACCTCGTCCACGATCGCGTGGTAGTGACCGCGCTGAACGCAGGTAGCGAGGTCAAATTTCATGTTGTCGCGGAGGTAGTCAAACCCAAACTCGTTGTTGGTGCCGTATGTGATGTCAGCGGCGTAAGCGGCCTGCCGCTCGAAGTCGTCCATGTCGTTTTGAATACAGCCCACGGTAAGTCCGAGGAAACGATGGATCTGGCCCATCCATTCAGCGTCGCGCGACGCGAGATAATCGTTGACGGTAATGACGTGGACACCACGGCCGGTTAAGGCGTTCAAGTATGAAGGTAGCGTCGCGACGAGAGTTTTGCCCTCGCCGGTTCTCATTTCAGCAATCTTGCCTTCGTGAAGAACAATGCCGCCGATCAACTGCACGTCGAAGTGTCGCATCCCGGTTGAACGAACACTGGCTTCACGAACTATCGCGAATGCCTCGGGCAGGATTTCGTCCAACACCTGCTTCTCGCAGCGTTTTCGCTCCTCTTTGTCCTTGATTGCACCGCAGGTACTCTGCACCTGCTGCTTAAATTGTGTGGTGCGCTCGCGGAGCTGTTCGTCGGAAAGCTTTTTGATTTCCGGCTCAAGCGCGTTGATTTCGTCAATCTTTGACTTGATAGTCTTGAGGTAGCGCTGATTGCTGCTACCGAATACTTTAGTTAAAAATTTGTCTACACCCATATTTTTCTCAATAAACAGCGCGCTATGGCGCGCATTTCAGTGAAACAAGCTTGTAATTTTAGGCTAGCGATAGGTCGGTATCAAGCGAGCCGGTAGGCTCAACCCGGTTTGTTGTTGGCTAGTTGCTTCTTGATGAGATCAACCACGGCCTGGCGGGGCATTGTGAAGTTGAAGACGACTTTTTTGCCCACGGGTTCGGCACTCGTATTTCGCAGCAACACTTCTTCATCCTTGCCGGCGCGAGTTTGTGCACCAGCGAGCAGCATCAGATTAAATCCGCCGGCGCGCTTTCGTGCCATTTCCACCGATGGCGTCTCACACTCGACCGTGGCCAGGACTTCGGTCTCGCCCTGTTTAATCGTGAATACGATGTTGCCGAAATCCGTCTTATCGTTCGACTTCAGATAGGTCAGAAAACCGCTATCGTTCAGGGCCGCTACCATTCGCCCAAACAAGTCAACAAGATTTGGATCGCCGGCCTTCTTGGTGAACTTCGGATCCTTCAGTTTTCCATTCTCATCAAGATCCGCCTCGATGATGATTTCGAACGGTTTGTTTAAGTCTAACTTGCCTTGCTGCTTCAGCTCATTTGCATAAGCAGCGAAATCACGCATCACCTGTTTGTTGATTTCGTTTTCAGCAGGCAGCTTGACATTGTTATCGGCGGCTGCCTTCTCTAATTCACTCTGCGCCTTGTCAAGTGGACTGGTTGGGCTCGGCGCCGGAGAAGCACTCGTGTTCGCATTCGACTGCGCCACACCCTGAGCTGGGCTCGAGGTTGACTTCGCGGTTGATGATGAATCGCCGGTCCCCGGTGTCGGAGTCGGAGTTGGCGACGCGATCGGCGACGGCGCCACTACCATCTCGGGGTTCACCGGCAAGGGTTTAGGCGGATTGAGCATCTGGGCCAGAAACGGCAACGGCGTAGGCTCGGGGGTAGCTGACCCTTCGACAGCCCAATAACCCTCGGGATAGTGAAATTTCTCTCGCGGCAGTTCTACAAACTCAACGTTGTCATCAATTATGGTCCGCTGGTAGGGGCGATCCACAAAGTTGGTATCAGAAATCAGCGCCGCCAGGTTGAGCGCATCCCGTACCCCGGGAATGTAAACCGCTGCAAAACAAAAGATCACGTGAGCCACGAGCGAAGCACCCAAAAGTTTGGACACGATCGGCCACCTTGGCTCGCGATTAACCTCAAAATTCTCGAAGAGTCTAGCCATTGCTAAAGAAAACGCCTTCCGGAAACGTAATGTTCCCGAGCTTAGACGCACACCCGGACGCGCACGTTGCGAAGCATTTTGACGCTACGTCTACGTTAGCACTTCATGCTCAGTGGGCTCAAAGCTAGAATGAACTATGCGTCGTTCTCGTGACAGAGTTATCAACAAGAAGCGTCGATCTGGTAACAAATCGAGTGCACGGCGAAGATCTAGCTCCCCACATTCGCCAAAGGACGAGGACCGACGAGACTTTCGTGCCCCAATTCAGCATTCCTCGGAACTTAAAAAACTGCTTGGCGGTATTGGTACGCCCCCGCAGCGGCCATTCACACCTGATGCTTTTCAACTTGAGGCGCTGGCGGCGCTTGAGTTTGAAGACGTGCTGGTGACGGCGCCCACCGGAAGCGGAAAGACCTGGATTGCGCGGGAAGAGATTCGCCGTCTACTGGAGTCAAACCGCCGGGCGTGGTACACGACCCCACTCAAGGCGCTCACAAATTCGAAGTACCAGGAGTTTTGCGAAGAGTTTGGCGACGCCCAGGTGGGAATCCTGACGGGCGACCGCAAAGACAATGTCGATGCTCCGCTGATTGTTGGCACAACTGAGATTTTTCGAAACCAACTTTTTGACTCGTTGCGTGGCGGTAGCGACGTGAACGCGGATTTGGTCGTGCTCGACGAGGCACACTATCTCGGCGACGAAGATCGTGGTCACGTTTGGGAAGAAGCAATCATTCTCACGCCACCGCGCATTCGTCTGTTGCTGTTGTCAGCAACGGTGGGAAATGCCAAAGACTTTGCGGCATGGATTAGTGAAGTCCGCGGCGTCCGTTGTGCGGTAATAACTCGTCATGGCTCCAGACCCGTTCCGTTGCGCGGTGCGATGTTGTTACCCGACAAGCGACTCTTGCCCCTCTTGACTGATGCGGAACGATTGAACCCGGAAGTCGCACGCTTGTTGGAAGAGCCGTCGCGATCGCCGCGATCCCCCAGGTCCCCGCGAAGAAGATTCTAGGCCGAATGAAACTAAACTTACCAGAGATGCCGCCCGCGACGCTTCTTGGAGCGTTGGACTCTTACAACTTATTGCCGGCGATTGTGTTCATGCCCACACGCCGGCGTTGCGATCAGGCAGCCTCGGAAACTGCGCTGATGCGACGAGACGGAAACGATGAACGCCGCGAGGCACGCCGCGACTTCATGCGCAGTTGGGTGCACGAGCATCCTGAGATTCGTGGCCATCGTCATTGGGACACGATCGTTCGTGGAGGCGTAGCCTCGCATCATGCGGGTCACATTCCCGCGTGGAAGCTTGTCATCGAACGTTTGATGAGTGCGGGTTTGTTGGACGCGATCTTTGCGACCGCTACCGTGGCAGCCGGTGTCGACTTTCCGGCGCGCACGGTGGTGCTTACTGTTGCGGATGCGCGCACTGGTAACGGCTGGCGCCCATTGTCTGCGTCTGAGCTGCAACAAATGACAGGTCGAGCCGGCCGTCGCGGGAAAGACAATGTAGGTTTCGTTGTTGTCGCTCCGGGGGTTCATCAGGATCCGAAACGAATTGCCGAACTCCTGAAAGCCCAGCCCGATCCGCTAATTAGTCAGTTCCGCGCTACCTACACGACGCTGCTCAATCTACTCGATGCGTTTGGAAACTTTGCGCAAGTTCGCGAGATCGCAGAACGAAGCTTTGCGCACCGCGAGGCCGCCTTGCAGATTACGAAACTGCAACAGAGCAAAGCTGAATATGAAGCACGAATCCTAGCCCGACTCAAAGACTTCAATTGTCACTTGCCAATTTCCACAGTGATTGCTTTCGAACGGCTCGTGAGTGCACGCGCGCGCTTGCAGGAATCGCGACCGCAATCACGCGCGGAAGCTTTACGCGGCTGGCTTGATGAGGTAGTGAAGCCAGGACGCATGGTCGGAGTCGGACGCAGTGGCCGACGTCTGGTTTTGATCACCGAAAAGCGCAACGGCAAGTTGCGCGGCGTCCGCGAGGACGGCAGTAGCGCTAATCTAGGGCTCGAACGAATCGGACGCGTCTATCAGCCCATTTACCACTTGTCTGACCCATCAATCACAGACGCATTTGCAGAGATTCGTGAACGCGGTGCTCAGTTGGTCATTCCGGAACCGCGTTTGCGCGATGCGCAGGCCGTCGAACGCGACGCGGTAGGGTTTCTCGACGATCAAATTGAAACTTTCATTCCTGAAACTGAGCAATCGCATTGCACCGAAGCATTGTGGTCTACATTGGCGGAAGCTGAAGAGCTCGAACGGGCGAATGTTCGCATTGAAAGTTTGCGGGACGAAGTATGGGAACCGTTTCAACTGCGTGCGCGAGTGTTGGATGTTTTTGGCTATCTAAACTTCGAAAACGAGAAGGTGACCGAGCGTGGACGCTGGCTCGCCGATCTACATATCGAACGACCGCTGCTGGTTGGGGAAGCACTCGAGAATGGTTTATTCAACGCGATGGAGTTTCACTGGCTGACCGGCATTGTCGCAGCCCTAACCGCCGATGAAGATCGCGATTATGGCCAGCTCGAATTAGAAGACGGTCTGATTGATGTGCTGTCGCGTTTCGAGGATATCGGTTTCAAAGTTTCGTCGGAGGAATGGAAACTTGGCATCGAGCCCGCGCCGGAATTGAACTTCTCAGCGGCGGCTGCCGCGGTCAGCTGGGCCACTGGCGCGGAATGGACTGATCTCGTGAGGGAGACAGGTGCGGAAGAGGGTGACCTGTTTCGGTTGTTATCACGCACTGGTGAAGCGCTACTGCAGATTGCCGGCCTGCGCAAGACACATCCCGAACCAGCTCGCATCGCCGCCATCGCAGCAGATGCAATTTTGCGTGAACCGGTGAGGTAACCTTAGACTGCGGCGACCTGGCGCCGCTTTCGTGTTGCATACGCTCTAGCGAACCCAAAATCGCTGACAGGTCAGCTCCAAAGAGATGTCGCTAATTTCTCTAAAGTCCTCTCCACTTGCTCCCGGATTAAGCCCGGTGGAGATTTTTTGTCGCGACGAAGGTAGTGGTCCACCTCTTGTTCTGTTACATGGTGGCTGGGGATATAGCCTCAACCCATTTAACCAGCAGCTGTCTGCGCTGTGCGATCGGTTCAGAGTTATTTGCCCGGATCGATCGGGTTACGGCAGATCTTCACCTATGACTGAAGATTTTTCCACCGACTTTCACTATCGCGCTGCTGAAGAAACATTATTCGTCATGGATCAAATAGGAATCGAGCGCGCATTCTTTTGGGGCCATAGCGACGGCGCCGTGATCTCGGCGATCCTCGGATTCACAGCGCCTGAACGTGTGAATGGCCTGATCCTGGAAGCGTTCCACTATTTCAAACGCAAACCCGCATCGCGCGTATTCTTTGAAACTCTAGCGCGCAGGCCTGAGGCTCTGGGCGAGGAGTTATGCAGTCGCTTTGCACTCGAATTTGGCACAGACCGCTGGCGTGAGGTGATTGTCAGTCATGCGCAGGCCTGGATAAAAATGGCTGACCAAAGTCGCAGGCGCAAAGAAGATTTGTTTGCAGGGCAGCTCAAAGAAATCAAGTCGCCTGTGTTACTACTTCACGGTCGACTTGATCCGCGAACTGAGCCCGACGAGCTGGACGCCGTCAGGGCCGCATTACCGCGTGCTGAACTCGAGCTGTTGGAAGGCGGTGGTCATAGCCCGCATAGCGAGACAGCCTTTGCAGACTTGACGACGAAGCTGGCGCTAGCGTTTTTATCCAAACATTCTGGTTGAGCGAAGGGAAAGTTGAATGGCTCTGATTTCCGCAAATGAACTGAAACGCAAAGCACTGATCACTGTTGACGGTCAGCCATACGCCGTGGTTGATGTGTTCTTCGCCTCACCAACCGCACGCGGGGCGGCGACCATGGTTCGCACACGTTTGCGCCAGTTGCTCACCGGCGCGGTGCTGGAGAAAAGTTTTCGTTCGAGCGAAAAGTTTGAAGAGCCGGATATTGAATTGTCGCCCGCTTCTTTTCTCTACAGCGACGTACATGGCTTTCACTTCATGGATGAAAAAAGCTATGAACAGTTCACTTTTGATGAGGCGACGATGGAAGCAGATCGCGGCTATTTGAAGGAAGGCGTATCGCTGCAAGTATTGAAATACAACGGCGCACCCGTATCGCTTCAACTGCCTCAGTATGTCGAGCTTGCTGTCACCGCAACTGAACTGGGACTGCGCGGTGACACGGCCGCAGGCGGCGCAACGAAAATTGCAACACTCGAGACAGGCCTGTCAGTGCGAGTTCCTCTGTTCATCAAAGAGGGTGAACTAGTACGTGTCAATACGCAGACTGGCGAAGTTTCCGGACGTGCATAATTTAACGACTTTCCACAGCGAAATCGTTTCAACTTGAACGATTTTTTGTCCCCTCTGCAACACAATTCCGGCCTATTTAAGTACGTCACATAGACGTGTCAGCAGTAACGAAATTGTAGCAACTATCACAATCATTTGATCGTCATAGAAGCGGTCTCGATTTCAAGGTCGCCATGCTCTTTGAGATTCGATTGGCCATGCGCAGCGATAACAGCCAGGGACGAATAACAAGGTAGAACGCCTCCAGTCCCGGGTTAAAAGATTTACAAGGTGGTCCCTGGACCATCGCTCACATGGAGAATCAAAAATGGAGTTTCCCCGTAAGTTCCCCCGCGCTCGTAGAGTGCGTTCGCGTTTCGCCCTTAGAACTTTTCATTTCAGATTTGCAAAATTCACCCCGCTAGCAATACTTGCACTGTTCGTTTTTACGAACGTCACCGGAATATTTTTCAGTCGCGTAGCTGCGCCGGTCGTCAGTGCAGCACCGGCCCAGGAAGTGATACCGGAAGACATTCCTTTGTCTGGTGATTGCGATCTTGATTGGATCATATTCCGCGCCGGTGAGAAGCAAGGCGTTGACCCTCGTTTCATTCACGCGGTGATCAAGCAGGAATCTCGCTACAACCCAAAGGCTGTTTCGGGTGTCGGCGCGCAGGGGCTGATGCAGATGATGCCGGCCACTGCTCAGCGTTTCGGCTTGAAGGATCCTTTCGACCCGAAGGCAAACGTTGAAGCGGGCACCAAGTACCTCAAATGGTTACTGAAGCGCTTTGATGGCGATGTTTCTCTAGCACTGGCCGGCTACAACGCCGGCGAAGGCTCCGTCGATAAGTACAAAGGCGTGCCGCCGTTTAACGAAACTCAGAACTACGTGAAGAAGATCGTCGCCACGTATGGCAAAACTTATCATCCGGTTTTGCCTCCCTCCGAGGCGAAGTTGGCATTCAATCTGGTTCCCTTGAACAGTCAACTAGCTCTCGCCGCCATTAACTAATTAGCAGTTGGTGAAACTCCAAAAGGCGCGGTCAGCGATGCTGGCCGCGCCTTCGTGTTTACTAAGCCTTTACTCAGCCGCACTCATCCTCTTAACATAACCAGCCACACGCCGTTTGCATTCAACCTAAATTCTTGGAGTTGAGCTATGAACTCAGGCCGTCGTCCTTGCTCGCCACCGTTCTTTGTCTTGCCGCTGATCGCGGCTTTTATTTTTTGTGCTTCGAATTCATCTGTGACCGCGCAACAGAGAGCATCAACCAAGCCCGCTGCAAATTCCAGCGTAGTAGCGACCGCGGCCGATGACAACGACTATTCGCGGAAGATTAAAGAGTACACAACCGAGAAATATTTCATTACTGAACTAGTGGACCACCTGCCGATGTCGGACACAGTGCCATCGCCAGACAAGGTGCTCGGTTACGCCGTTGGCACTCCTAACAAGCTCACTTACTCGAAGGATCTGTATCGCTACTATCGCGAGTTAGCGCGCACGAGCAAACGCGTGCGCGTTTTTAGCTCTCCTGAGAAATCGGAGGATGGAAAAGAACAACTATTGGTGGCGGTCGGCGATGAAGCGTTGCTGGCTAAACTGGACCGCTACAAAGAAATCACCGGGAAGCTTGCCGACCCGCGCAAGATTTCCGACACCGAAGCACAAACCCTGATTGGTGAAGGAAAAGTTTTTTACTGGGCTTCGGGTTCCATCCATTCGCCCGAAACTGGTTCGCCGGAAATGTTGATGGAACTCGCTTATCGTTTGGCGGTAGAAGAAAGTCCGTTCATACAGGCGATTCGCAAGAACGTCATCGTATTGATCACGCCGGTACTCGAAGTTGACGGACACGACCGCATGGTCGATCTGTATAACTATCGCAAAGCCAATCCTGGCAAGAACGCACCCGGTTTAATTTTCTGGGGCAAGTATGTGGCGCACGACAACAATCGTGATGGATTGGGAATGGCGCTCGCCCTAACTCGCAATCAGATGAAGACTTTTCTCGAGTACCATCCGGCCATTCTTCATGACCTGCACGAATCGGTTCCGTTTCTCTACACCTCGACCGGAACTGGTCCCTACAACGCCTGGCTCGATCCGATCACCATTGATGAGTGGCAGTTGCTGGCCTATCACGAGATCGAAGAGATGACGAAGCGGGGCGTGCCCGGCGTCTGGACACACGGTTTTTACGACGGCTGGGCGCCGAACTACATGTTCTACGTGGCAAATGGTCATAACGCTATTGGTCGTTTTTACGAAACCTTCGGCAATGGCGGTGCTGACACGCTCGATCGTACCGTACGCGCGGAAGCCCAGCGCGATTGGTTTCGTCCCAAC
>JADMIO011081420.1_pt1 | contig 74796 bp, 56 predicted proteins | sample 8958161 | NCBI WGS metagenome assembly JADMIO01 (sample SAMN16585339, study PRJNA669376) | soil metagenome | isolation source: Crop rotation soil | place: USA: Cullars Rotation, Alabama | collected 2011 | reverse complement strand
CGCGACAACTTGTCCACGTGGAATTCTAAGCTTAGGATCCCAATGTGCTGGAAAAATAAACAGGTAATCGGGGTTTTCAACCTTGTTTACTTTCTGAATTTTTACACCGGGGTAGTTAATCGCCGCCTGCCATAAAGAAATATTCTTTCCATAAACACACAACTGTACATTGGCATCTTTCATTCCCACCCACCAATTAGGTGGGTCGATGCGGGAGATATTGAAACTACCTGAAGCATTTGCAGTATAAACCATACTGAAAAAATACAGAAAGACAAAGCGGAAGATTGCTTCGGCCTTTGCCTTGTTCAATTTCCAAAGGAAAAAGCCTCGCAATGACATCATGTTATATTAAACCCAATTTTTAATAGCCGGGGTTCTGCGTCATATTTTTATTCTGGTCAACTTCCTGTTGAGGGATGGGGTAAACCAGTTTAGGATCGTTCCAGGGATAAAAACTTCCGTCTGGTTCGGCAAATGTTTGCTGGCGGCGTTTAAGTTCATAGAAACGGTCGCCTTCAAACGCAAGTTCGTAATCACGCTCGCCCCGTATAGCCGAAAGCAAGGCCTGTTTACCGGATGTGGTGTTATCGGGCAATAACCCAGCTCGCACCCGAATAAGATTGTAGTCAGCAAGTACCTCGGCATCGCTGGCGCCTAATTGGGCATTACATTCCGCCCGGTCCAATAAAATTTCTGCTAGCCGTATTACAACCGGCACATACGAAATATTATCATATTTCCTTGTATAGTTATAAAATACCGAGCCTACTCTTTGCCTTTTATACAACAACTTATATCTATAGCCGCCCAACGCAGAATCGGACGAAAGGTAGCTGTTAAATAAATCGCTTGTACGGCATTGGGCCGGGTGAAAAGGTATAGTGCGGAAACGGCCATACAATACAGTAGATAAGTTATCGGTAGTTACGGCCTTCAATTGGAAAATAGCCTCACTATTTTGAACACCAGGATTGTCTAAGGTCGACAGGGTAAAAATAGAACCCGTTGAGTCCAATGCAAAACCGCCGCTAATTACTTTGTCGGCATAGCTTTTTGCATCGGTGAATTTGTTTTGAGAAAAATAAACTTTAGTGAGAAAAGCCTGCACAGCGTAAACAGATGCCCTTGCGTGAGGGTCACTGGGCAGCATTTGTTCTGCCTGCTGTAAGTCGGAAACAACCTGTGCGTATACTTGTGCCACCGTTGAGCGCGGAGTTGACTGTGCGCTATCAAGAGCGCCGGGTGTGAGAACTAACGGAATCCCGGGGTGGCTATCGTCAGAAGTATAACCAGAAGGCTGTGCAAACATACGTACCAGTTCATAAAACATAATTCCCCGTATAAAATAACACTCGCCTGCAATTGTTTGTTCCAATGCCGGGTTTTCCCCTTTGAACCTGGGCAGGTTTTGCAGCACCACATTAGCTATGTAAATAGCCCTGTAGGCGTCGCCCCACATTCCACTCACCTGGCTATTCAATGAATTTAATTGGTGACTACGGAATTGGTTAAGGTTAAAATCGGATATAGGATCGGTATTCACAAAATCAGCCAGTAACTCGCTGTTGGCTACAATACCCCCTGCATACAAATTACCGCTTTGCAACTGGTGAAACGCACCGGTAGTAGTTAATGCCAGCCCGTTTAAAGACGACAATGCTATTGTATCGGCGAATTTGAATTTCGGGTTTACATCCAAAAATTTATTACAGGCCACAATGTTTAATAGCCCGAACACAAACAGAACTTTTACGATCTTCTTTTCCATAGCAATAGTTTATGAATTAAAATCCAACATTAAACCCGGCCGTAAACACCCTGGCCTGAGGTACATTCAAATAAGAAACTCCCTGGGTAATAGAACCTGATTTATCGCGGTTGGTTTCGGGGTCCCAGCCTTTATATGGCGTTAATGTGGCCAGGTTTTGTACGCTTACAAATATCTTAAACGCCCGCATTTTCATTTTACTAATTACAGTTTGCGGCAGGTTATAAGCAAGGGTTACCGTACGTACTCTTAAGTACGAAGCGTTGTATAAATAGTGGGTGGTATTAAAATCGTAGTTCTGGTTAAGCGAAAGTTTGGGCACATCGGTTACATCGCCCGGGTTTTGCCACCGGTTTAAAGTACGTACGTCCTGGTTCCAGCCAAAGCCCATGTTGCCAATAGAACGTTTTCCATTATCGTCATATATATCATTGCCAACGCTATAAGTTAGCAGCAGGTCAATCTCAAATCCCTTGATGCTAAAATTATTATCTAAGCCACCTGAAAAAACAGGGTAAGGACTGCCTACCGCCTGGCGGTACTTTACCGTAGTATTTGCATCGGCTACCACTTTATTCCCATCAAAATCGTAAATCAACGGTTGACCGGTTTGAGGATCAACACCGGCATATTTAGCCAGGTACCAAACACCAATCGGCTGGCCAACAATAGCCCGGTTATCGCCAAAGTTTGTGCCCGATACTTCCGTTACACCGGGCCCCAGACTAGTAACGCGGTTTTTATTCATGGCATAATTAAGCGTGGTCTTCCACCGCAATTTGCTGGCGGGGTTCAGGTTATTACTGGTAAGTTGTAATTCAAGTCCTTCGTTATATGCCGAGCCCTGGTTTTTGGTAACACTGCTCCATCCACTGGAAGGTGTTAGTGGGGTATTTTGAATTAGCATATCGTAGGTCTTCTCATAATACAGGTCCAACAAGCCCGATAATCTTGCATTCCACAGTGTAAAATCAACTCCAATACCTGTTTTTAAAGAGCTTTCCCAACGTAAATCTTTTGTAGCCAGGTTAGACGGGCCAATACCAGCACTTCCGCCATAATTCTGCCCCGAACTGTATGAAGTAAGATAACCAAAGTCATCCGTTAATTCTGCATTACCGGTTAAACCTATACTGGCACGAAGCTTAAGAAACGACAAAACATCTTTCTTATGCATAAACTTCTCCTCGGTTACTACCCATCCAAATGCAAGGGCCGGGAAATAACCATAATGGTTAGCAGACGAAAACCGTGATGAGCCATCCGCCCTAACGCTAACCTGGAAAAGGTACCGGTTCATTAGTTTATAGTTAACCCGCCCAAAAAAACTGTTGAAGGCGTAATCTTTACCGGTTCCTGCCAATGCACTTGTTATCTTCAGACCATCCCGCGGCTCGGTAATTGCATCTACAGCAAAGCCTTTTTGTTCGATGTACGAATATTTTTCAGTGGTACGTGTGGGGTTAAAACCTATAATGGCCTCAAAGTCGTTGTTCTCATTAAACGTTTTTTTGTAATTAAGAGTCGACGTATAATTCCAGGTAATGTATAAATCGCGGCGGTCGGCAGCAATAGCCGAGTCACCGGTAATGGCTATTGGCTTGTAAAAACTTTCTATCTGGTTTAGCATATCAAATCCAAATTCGTTTCTAAAGCTTAATTCTTTGGTAAAATTGATAGTGGCATAAAAACTTGATATGCTGCGGTAGCTTATCCCCCTATCGTTTTCAAGGGTAACCTGTGCCAATGGATTAGAGCCGCCTAGGTAATAGCTGCCATCGTGATTATACACGGGGTAAATGGGCAGCATAGATGATTGTGCCGTACCCAGGCCCCCACTTGCACCGGAGCGTACATACCGGTTATCAGTGCGGGTAATGCTGGTAGTAACGCCAAACGAAAGCGCCTTACCTACCACGTGGGTAAAATTGGCCCGCAGGCTGGCGCGCTGGAATTTGTTACCCACTAAAAACGATTGTTCATCGCGTATACCGGCTCCTACATAAAAATTGGTTTTGGCATCGCCGCCACTTATGGATAAGTTGGCATCATTAAAATAACCAGTACGCAGCAATTGATGCAGCCAGTTAGTATTGGCAATACTATCCTTCGATATACCGTTAGGCAATATTACATTACCGGAAGCGCCATCGTTCTTAGCGGCTTCTTCATACAGCTGCGCATATTGGGGACCGTTTAAAAGCTTTACCTCGTGTGCAACCTGGCTAATACCGGCCGTGTAAGTAAAATCCACGTGCGTTTTACCCTCTTTACCCTTTTTGGTGGTAATTATTATTACCCCATTCGAGCCGCGGGCGCCATATATAGCAGTGGCCGCAGCATCCTTTAATATATCTACACTCTCTATATCATCGGGATTAATTAACGAAAGTGGCGACAGGTTATAACCGTTACGTCCACCGGCATCGCTTATGTCATTATTGATGATCGGCACTCCATCCACCACATATAACGGTTCAGCACTGCTGCTCAGCGATTTGGTACCGCGTATACGAACAGTAGTATTAGCACCCGCTGCACCGTTATCGGTAGTAATTTGCACACCTGCCGCTTTTCCCTGTAAAGAGGAAGCAAAATTGTATGATGGTTGGTCTTGCAGGTCTTCACTTTTTACTGAAGCTACCGAACTCGCCATATCTTTCCGCACTTGTGTACCGTAGCCTATTACTACTACTTCATTTAAAAGCGCCACATCCTCCTTCATCGCTACATCGGTGGTGGTGGTTTGGCCGTCTTTTACTTCCACCGCAACGGTTTGTGCCTGGAAACCGATATAAGATATAGTAATCCGCTGTTTACCCACCGGTACATTTTTTATGGTATACTTTCCATCAAAGTCGGTAGCTGCTCCAAGCGAAGTGCCTTCTACACGGATACTGGCCCCGATAACTGCTTCCTTCCTGGGGTCAAGCACTGTTCCGGAGATGATACCCGTTTGCCCGTAAGTAAGTGTATAAAATACACTAAGTAAAACAGGCAATATAATTTTGGGGAGGGTAAAGGATCTTATCATAAGGTGTATTTATCGTAAAAAGAAAAGTCATAGCTAAGGTAAAGGAATTAATGAACTGTGCAAATTCCAGGGTAGCATAGCAATACTTTATATTTAAGTGCCTAAACATTTAATAGTCATTGTCTTATGCTTTCAGTATAACCCCACCCAAAGGCGGTAATGTAATTTCAGCAGAATACGACTTTCCTTGCCATGGTATGTTATCCGCATTTATTTTTCCAGCACTCATTCCACTACCCCAGAACTTCTTATCATCAGAGTTCAACAATTCCATCCACTTCCCTCCTGTAGGCAACCCTACACGGTAATTAGTTCGTGGAACCGGTGTCATATTCATAGCAATTACCAAATTATCCTCCGCCTTATTAGCCTTGCGCATAAATATAATAACGCTGTTAGCGCTATCCGACGCATCTATCCATTCAAAACCGGTGCCTTCAAAACTTTTCACGAACAAAGCAGGCTGTTCGCGGTATAAAGTGTTCAGTGCTTTTACAAAAGCCTGCATTCCCTTATGAGGTTCGTACTGTAACAAATGCCAATCGAGGCTGGTTTGATGGTTCCATTCCGCAGTTTGGGCAAACTCATCACCCATAAACATCAACTTTGTACCGGGGTGAGTGAACATCCATAAGTACAATAATCGTAAATTTGCGAACCGCTGCCAATCATCGCCGGGCATTTTATATATCAGCGACTTTTTGCCATGTACCACCTCATCGTGTGAAAGAGGAAGCATAAAATTTTCAGTAAACGCATATATCAACGAAAAAGTAATGTCGTTCTGGTGGTATTGACGGTAATACGGGTCAAGCTCAAAATACTTTAGCGAATCATTCATCCAGCCCATCATCCATTTCATTCCAAAACCTAAACCACCGGTATAAGTTGGACGAGAAACACCGCTCCATGAGGTCGACTCTTCTGCAATGGTTTGAACGCCGGGGAATTCGGTGTAAACTGTTTCATTCAATTCCTTGAAAAAACTAATTGAATCTAAATTTTCGCGGCCCCCCAGTTGGTTAGGCACCCACTCGCCCGCCTTGCGCGAATAATCGAGGTATAGCATCGATGCCACGGCATCCACCCGTAAACCATCAGCATGGAAAACATCCAGCCAGTACAAGGCATTACTTATCATAAAAGAACGTATCTCGTTCCTGCCAAGATTAAAAATGTAACTCTTCCAATCGGGGTGAAACCCTTTTCGCGGGTCTTCGTGTTCATATAAATGAGTGCCGTCAAACTGGTAAAGCCCGTGTGCATCGCCCGGGAAATGCGCCGGCACCCAATCCAGTATTACGCCAATACCTGCCTGGTGCAATCGGTCAACCAGTTGCATAAATCCCTGCGGATTGCCAAAGCGCGAAGAAGGCGCAAAGTAACCGGTTACCTGGTATCCCCACGAGCCATCGAACGGATGCTCCATCACGGGCATCAATTCCACGTGCGTAAATTTCATCTCCTGTATATAAGGTATCAGCGAATAGGCAATGGCATCATACGATAGGAACTCCTCCGGATTGTTTGGGCTGCGCCGCCAGGATGCCAAATGCAATTCATACACTGAATAGGGCGCCGACAAAGAATTATGCTTTTCTCGGTCGCGCATCCAGCCTTCATCCTTCCATTGGTAATTATTATTCCATGTAATGGAAGCCGTTTTTGGCCTCTTTTCCCAATAGGTTGCAAACGGGTCGCCTTTCTCTAACCGGTTACCATCTTTTGTTTCAATGCTGTATTTGTAGGCTTCACCCTTTTCGCATCCCGGTAAAAAGCCTTCCCAGATACCGCTGCTATCCCACCGGGCCATTAATGGCGCATCAGCCGCATTCCAGTGATTAAAATTGCCAATTACCGAAACACTTTTAGCATTGGGCGCCCATACTGCAAAGTAAGTTCCCTTAACCCCATCCATTTCAACGGGGTGCGCACCAAAGTGCCGGTACAGCCGGTAATGCTTGCCCGCTTTAAACAGGTTAACATCAAAGTCTGTAAATAAACTGTAAGGCATTACCCGGTTTTTGCTCACTTGGCTCATTTTTCCTTATTCAAGATATTTTTCCAATTCATTCACCACTTGTTCTATCCCTTTTAGCGGAATTTTCACCCAATCGGGCCGACCGTTCAGTTCATATCCTAATTCGTAAATAGCTTTCTCCATTAAATGCAGGTGCAACAAAAAGTTTATTTCACTCTTATTGTAGTACACCTCGTTATCCTTCCCCATTGCAGCCATGTATGTTTCCATAAAAGTGTCACGGATAAGGTAAAACCACCGGTCGTTGGCGCGCTGCAGCCGTTGCCGATCCATTTGTTTGGTCTCATTACTGAAATACAGTTTTGAACTGACCGCATAATGAAAAGACCGTATCATTCCCGCCACATCCTTCATGGGGGAGTGCTTTATCTTCCGCTCCACAATAGAACTTTCGGGTTCGCCTTCAAAGTCGATAATAATAAAATCGCTGCCTGTGTATAATACCTGCCCCAAGTGAAAATCTCCGTGGATGCGCGTACGCAACGAATAGAGCGGTTTGGTTTTTACCTGGTCGAAAAACCGCGCAATAAAAGAACTTTTATTACGCAACACTTCCACCATTTTTGTGGCTTCCTCATCTAATTTGTTGTGGTTATGATCAATCATAACCAGCCGCCCTTTCAGCAAATGCATTAAATGTTTATGCAGCCATTCCCGGTAGGTATCGTTATAAGGTTCTGGTTCAAAGTTCTTTAATTGCCTGCCACTAATAAGCGATAAGTGCATTTCGGCAGTTCTTTTAGCTAACAACTCTACATTCTCAAAAACAAATTCATGGATAGAGAAAGACCCTTTCACAAAAGCATGGAGGAAATCATTCAATTCATCGCCGGTGCTTTCCCAATTATCCTTTTTCGTATTCACCTTTTGCATCATCAACGCAAGGGTAATAGGTGGTATATTGTTGCGCTCCCACGATAAACTGCCAGCGTAAGCCGGAACATGTGAGTAATGGCCCTGCTCTGTCAAAAATTTAAGCATCTCAAGTTCGGGGTTTGCTTCGCGGAATAGCTTGCGGTAAATTTTAAGAAAAAATTTGTCGTTAAACAGGATAGAACTATTGCTTTGCTCTACAACAGGGTTTACAGAATGATGATACGTCTCGTTATCCGGCAATCCTGTTCCATGGTCGAAATGAAAATTTCCTACCGTAGTATTCACACTTTTACCTCCGTGAATAAAGTCGAACATACAACGGTGAAAGCCGGGATGAAAAGTAGCATCCATTACAAAACCATCCCCATCGGCTCCTTTCCAGCCGCATAAATTGCCGGTTGACCCTGCATTATTATGCATTGCAAGAGGTAACAGGTAATAATCCGGTTCGTAATCCTTGTAACCCGCTTCCAGTATAAAAAGAAAAAAATTATTGCCGTTATGCACCAAAGGCAGGCAGTGGTCGCACGATAATTTTTGTAATTGCCGGCCTTTACCGCCGTACCACCTTGCTTTTTGCATAACCGGTGGCATTAAACGCAGCAGTTGGTCCTGTGCATCTGTATCAAGATGGAAATTATTCCATGCTTTACCGGTATGGATGGTGGCAAACTCCATATAGTTCGTTACGGCTCCTCTATTCTGAACAAGTGAAAAGGCAAGCGGTAAGGGTCTATCTCCACATAATTCGCTTCACCCTGCCAGCTATATTTATCGCCTGTTAAAAGGTCGTGTACTACATATTTATCGCCGGGCTGTTTGCCCAGTAAGTGTAATGGAACATTTACCATTCCGCTTTGCTTATTCCACGCATCGAGATTTACAACACACAATACCCGGTTGCCGTTGTGCACTTTTAGAAAAGCCAGCAACTGGTTGTTATCAATATGGCACGCGGTATAATTATTAGTGAATTGCAGCGCCTCGTTCTCATTCCTGAATTTATTTACCAATTCTATAACCTGCGTAAGTTTATTGGTCTTCTCCCAATCCCAATGGCGCACTTCATATTTTTCTGAATCAAGATATTCTTCTCGCCCCGGTACTGCCGCATTTACCATCAATTCAAACACCGGTCCAAATACTCCGTAATTGGAAGAAAGTGTGGCAGCCAGAAAATAGCGTATCAAAAACTGTGGTTCGTGCCCGCTTTGCAGGATGTAAGGATTAATGTCGTGAGTATTCGTCCAGAAGTTGGGGCGGAAAAATTCACGTGCCTCTGTATTCAGCAGGTCGTTCATGTATTGGCTCAACTCCTGCTTACTATTACGCCAAGTATAATATGTATAACTCTGGTGAAAACCCTTTTTCGCTAATTCGTACATTACCTTTGGCCGTGTAAACGCTTCGGATAAAAAGATAACCTCAGGGTTTATTTTGTGTATTTCCGCCAGGCACCATTCCCAAAAAACAAAACTCTTCGTGTGTGGATTGTCTACCCTGAAGATGGTAACTCCCTGCTGTATCCAGTGGTCCAAAATACTTTTTAATTCCAGCCACATATTCTGCCAATCGTCATTCTCAAAATTCAACGGTAAAACATCCTGGTATTTCTTAGGAGGGTTCTCGGCATATTGTATTGTTCCATCGGGCCGCCAGTTAAACCATTGCGGATGCTCCTTCACGTACGGATGATCTGGTGAACACTGTAAAGCAAAATCCATGGCCACTTCCATCCCGCTTTTATTAGCAGCTTTCACCAGCTTTTTAAAATCATCCAGTGTACCTAATTCAGGCAAAATATCTTTATGTCCGCCTAACGGACTGCCAATAGCATAAGGGCTGCCCGGTTCATCGGGCTTCGGAGTCAATGAATCATTTTTACCTTTCCTGAATGCTTTACCAATGGGATGTATAGGTGGAATATAAACTACATCAAACCCCAACTTGCTGATGCGGGGTAAAAGCTTTTCGCAATCTTTAAATGTTCCGTGCATCTTACCAGCAGGAGCAGCGCTGCGTGGAAAAAACGAATACCACGCGCTAAACCCAGCCCTTTTGCGATGTACAATAACCGGTATTATAGCTTCGTATGTTGTTTCAAATTCGCCAAGTGGGTATTGGGTTAAAAACTTTTCAAGCTCCTCGCTACCCGCGTGTGCATTGGCTTTATTGCCGCTTAAATTGTCAATCCATTTTTTAGCTTCCGTTTTAGTCTTGGGATAGGCTTTGGCTATCTTTGCTATCCATTGGATACCTATTTGTAATTGCACAGCTAATTCCCTGGTATCATTCCCAGCCAGCCTTTTACGAAAATCATGCTGCCAGGTTTTTGGATGGTCAATAAACCCCCGTACGCAATATTCCCAGGTACCGGTACCGGTTAATTGGAAGGCCGCCTGCCATCTATCGTTGCCAACGGGCTGCATATTAACCTCCTGGCACTTCTTTTCGCCCTGTTTACGGTACATCAATACGGCGGTAACCATATCGTGCCCGTCGGCAAAAACATCGGCTTCAGCTACCAACCATTCCTGCTCTATTTTTTTTACCGGGTATTTACCGCCGTCCACTGCCGGCTGCACATTCTCTATTGTTACCCGGTTACGGCCGGTGGCAATAATATTGTCCGGAAATTTTGAAGACTTATCCTGCTTAGCCATACAACTTTTAAAACTATTTAGCGCAAAACCAATTCATGAAAATTCTTATCAACGGTAAACTTCCATTTACCTACAGCCCGGTGGCGTGGCGTAACATTATGGATGCGCCCATCCACAATAAATTCCGAGCATTTGAAAGGCAGCCCAATAACCACCACTTTATATTTCTCTAATGGACCTTCGTAATCGCCGGTTGAACTGCGCCATATCCGCAACGACGATTTATTACCCTTCAATTCAAACCGCACTACTTGCGAGTGTCCGTTCTTATACCCCATATTATCGCCATCATCCATATACAGGCAACTCGATTCATCCCCATCTTTATAATATACATGAAGCGTAATTTCCTTAACCGGTTTCTCGCCCACATAATTCATTTTGGGCCAGGTAGGTATTATGCCTCCCTCCCGTATAAATAAGGGAACCTGCGTAATAGGAGCAGGTATGGTCATTTGCTCTCCACCGGTAAAGTATTCATCATTCCAGTTATGGTACCACCCTCCTTTAGGCAGGTACATGGTGCGCTCGGTCGCGCCCTGGCGCGATACCGGGCAAACCAACAGGTGGTCTCCCAACATAAATTCTTCATTCCGGTTATGTGTTTCCGGGTCGTGCTGGTCTGCAAATACCAACGGACGTATCATGGGCACTCCATCCGAATAGTTTTGCCAGAAAGCCGTATAAATATATGGCAACAACCGGTACCGGAGCTGGATGAATTTCTTACAAATATTCTCATAATAAGTTCCAAAACTCCACGGCTCCTGGTTGAAACCGGTTTCGTTGCTGGCGGAGTGGGTACGGCAGAAAGGATGAAACGCCGCCAATTGCATCCACCGGGTGTAAAGCTCGCCATCCGGTTCGCCGATAAAACCACCGATATCACTGCCAACAAACGATATACCCGACATACTTAATCGCTGGCATTGCTGCGATGCAATCCATAATTGTTCCCACGAGGCGGAGTTGTCGCCCGTCCATACGCTGCTGTATTTTTGAATACCGGCATAAGCCGAGCGGGTGATAACAAACGGCCTTGCCGGCATCAAATATTTTTTTAGCCCTTTAAATGTTGCCTTGGCCATTAAATGTCCATACACATTGTGCGCTTTGCGGTGACTGCACGGGTCGCCATCGTAATCGTGTCTAACGTCTTCCGGAAATGTACCAATCTCAAAAACAGCAGGTTCGTTCATATCATTCCAAACACCGCGCACCCCTTTTTCAGTTAACTCATTAAACAGCCCACTCCACCAATGCCTTACTTTCGGGTTCGTAAAATCGGGGAACACACATTTACCGGGCCACACATCACCTTCCATTAAGGCGCCGTCCTGTCGCCGGCAGAAATAATCGTTCTTCAATCCCTCCTGGTATATCCGGTAATCGGGGTCTACTTTTATTCCCGGGTCAATAATCACTACGGTTTTAAATCCTATTTGCTCTAACTCTTCCATCATTCCCTGCGGGTTAGGAAAATTTTCCTTACTAAAAGTAAAGCACCGGAAGCCTTCCATGTAATCTATGTCGAGATAAATTACATCGCAGGGTATTCCCCTGTTACGGAACTCCTTCGCCACTTCTTTCACCCGCGTATCGGGGAAATAACTCCAGCGGCACTGGTGGTAACCCAATGCCCAAAGGGGCGGCAGTTCGGGTTTACCGGTAAGGTAGGCATAGCCCTTTGCCACTTCTTTCATTTCGGGGCCGTAAACAAAATAGTAATTCATTTCGCCGCCACGCGCCCAAAAGCTGCACACATCCGGTCGCTCGGCGCCAAAATCAAATAAGGTACGAAACGTATTGTCGAAAAATATTCCATACGCTTTGCCGTGATGCAAGCCATAATAGAAAGGGATGTTTTTATATAACGGGTCCGATTCGGGCCCATAAGCATAAGCATCTGTACCAAAATTCTCGAAGCGTTTTCCGCGTATTTGAAGCTGTGTCGGTTTATCTCCTAAGCCATAAAATACTTCGTCCTTCTGTATCTTCTTCGATACGTAAACTATCTTCCCTCCCTTCCATAAATAATGTTGCCAGTGATAGCCCGCTTCGTCCTCAACAATTACCCGGTGTTTAAGGTCTGTAATAGTAACACTCAGGTTTTCTTTACTGATAAGACAAATTACTTCAGCGGTTTTAATACGTACCCGTTCGTCATCCTCTATAATTTCCAATGAAACAAGGCTGATATCCAAATGCGGCACCAGCGCATAGGAAAAATCGCGCTGGAAATTCCCCTCCGGCGCATAGCGGAAACGGATTATTTTATCAGTAATTACTTTTACCTCCAGCGTGGTTTCCTGGGCAAAAAACTGTAACACGTTGCCATGTCGCTGCCATTTTTTTAAGCCTCCCGGATAATATTTTGCGCTGTATTTCTGGTTCTTGGTTTCTACTTGCATAATATCAGGTACCTGAATGTAGTACCTATATCCATTAATTTCAAGCTAATATAATATTTTCATTTAACTTAGTGTCATTATAACACCTAACTATGAAAACTTATGCTGTTTTGCTGTGTTGCCTCATAGGAGTTTTCGCCGGTAATGCGCAGTATATTTCACGCAGCCAGCCTTTACCATTTGCGTGTCCGTCGGTTTGCCCGGGTAGCACTTTACTATTAGAAGTTTTCCAAGTACAGAACCTGAACAATGGCGATACCGTACAGGCGCTGCTTTCTAATGCCAATGGCTCGTTCAATTCGGGCACTACTATCCTATCGGGCACCCGCTACAGTCTTAACACCGGAACCAGTTGGGTTAATGGTCCCTGTCTTTTTTCTTCAAACATTAACGACCTATACTTCGAGATAACAATCCCACAGAATTTCCCTACCGGTAGCAGCTATACTATCAAAATGAAAAGCTCTTCGGGTTATACTTCAAGCGATCTTTTTCAATGCAATGGAGGAAACTACATAACGGTTACGGCAGGCTATTCTACTCTTTCACCTGTATCTCCCAACACCGCAGGAAATAACCAATGGTTTGGACACGTTTATACCTGGACACCCACTACCGGACAACAATTAACCACCCCGCAGTTGGTTGCCGCCCAGGACTTTTTTAATGGCAACAACTACAAAGGGCATTTCGTGAAAAACAGCCTTAGTTTTGACATTAACTACAATACTGCATCCGGTGGCACTTGTCCCGGTACGCCGGGTACATTAAATGATGGGACCAGTATACCCTGTAGCGGAGGAATTTCATCTGATTTTAGCATCCGCTTATTGAACCACTATAATTTCCCAGCCGGCAATTACAAATTTGAGCTACAGGGCGATGATGGAATAAGGCTTAGTATAGATAGTGGAAGAACGTGGTTATTAAGCAGTTATTTCGAACAAACTTATCCCAATAGTTACCAAACTACGGCCACCAATAACCCGAATGGTATCTGCCTGTCGGGCCCAACCGATTTAGTTATTGAATTTTTCCAGCGCAATGTCGACTCGCATTTAACTTTTACATCCACACTCCTGTCATCTACATCGGTTGGCGATGCGGGTAATCAAACAACCTGTGCAGGTAGTAATGCGGTTTTTAGACTGAATAGTAGTTCCACCGGGGTAACTTACAAATGGTATTACAGTACCAACGGTATTAATTTTATCCCGGTTCCAAATGCCGCCCCTTTTTCAGGCACTGATTCATCGGCACTTGGCATTACATCTGTACCCGCCAACTACAATAACTATTTATTCAGGTGCCAGCTTACCGGTTTATGCAGCAACCCTGTAAATACGCCCATTGATACTTTATTTATCGGCGGAAACGGTGCCCCTGCTACTGTAACGGCCAATAAAAACCCCATCTGTTCCGGCGACTCATCTCTTATTTGCGCCCCGGCTAATTGCAAGGCTTACCAGTGGAATACCAATGAAACCACCCAATGCATTTATGGCAAAACTGCAGGCAATTATTACGCCACTGTAACCTACAATACCGGCTGCACTGCTTCTACTAATCATTACCCCTTGCAGATTTATCCGGTTTCATCAGTATCAATTATTGTGCATGGTGATACTTTAACAACCCTGAATGGAACAAATTACCAATGGTTCCGCAACGATACCGCTATAACAAGTGCTACCCAGTCAATATACATTGCAGCGGTACCGGGCTACTATTCGGTTCAAATTACCGATGCCAATGGATGCAAAACAACATCCACCAAAGTGAATATCGGAAATGTTGGAATAAATGAAGCAGGTTATGAAACTGAATTTTCAATATACCCCAACCCTGTTAATTCGGAACTGATAGTAACAACTCCGGAAATGCAACAACGAAAACAGGTTACGCTGTTCGACGCCTGCGGGCGGCATATAAATAACTGGCAGCTTACCGGGAATAAAACCTCTATACCGGTTTCATCGTTAGCTACCGGCGTTTATTTTTTGAAGGTTGACAACATCGTAAGGAAGTTCATTAAACAATAATTACAAATGCAACAGCTTGCCCCGCATAACCCGGTGGCCATTTGAACCTGCAGAAACATCCATCATCCAATAGTAAATGCCCTGCGATTCTACCGGCAATAAAAGCGACATGGTATGAATACCCGCCATACTTGTTGGCAAGCTTTGCGAAATTACCTGGCCTAGCTCATTCATTATTTTTATGCTGACCAGAGAGGGCTGTTCGAAATTTAATCTGAAATTTACTTCTTCTGTAAATGGATTGGGATAAACAGTTACATCCTCACTAATATTTTCACCAGCAACATCAGTGGTTATCTGTGGTTTTGATTGAACGGTTACCATCGTCCAGTAATTTAATGAAGGCAGAGTAAAACTTACGTTGCTACCTATTTGTATAAACGGAACTGAAACCGGCATACCATTATTCCAATCAGGCGAAGCCACAAATATTTTTGTAACAACACTGTCGGTTGTAAACGAAAGCGGAATATTTAGAATAGTGCCCGGTGTAGGTTGATTATCGTTCGGGTCGTTCCAGTTTAAAGTAGTAGCAGTTGTAAGGTTTATAAGATGAAATATCTGCGTGTTCGATTTCATTTTACTCAGCACCCATATCTTGCCTGTAGCGGCAGTAGTGGACAACGCATTAGCTCCGGTCGTTTGCAGCGCAACGTTCGATGTAGCTATGTTATCGCGCAATAAATTTTCATAGCCCACCATAAAATCGTAGTAGCGGGTTAGTTTTTCCTGCAAGGCACAGGCCATAATTAAATTACTGTTGGGGAAATATTCGTTGCCTAACAAGTGGTCACCCATCTCGATATGCGAACCTCCTGCAGCAAATATGACTGCATCGGTCAATAGAACAGCAGCGGTATTAAATAACCCGGCGCTATCGGAAATACTACGGTTCATGTAAGCAGCCAGCACAGTAGAAAGCGTATTATTGCTATAAGAGTTATTAGCATCAATTACACTAATTAAATCACTATAGGTATTATAAGGCGGCCATACTTCGGTATAAAGAAATTCGACCGGTGCCGTAGCTATGGTTGATTGTCCGTAATTAGTTACGGCGTTCATCACCAACGGAACATTTATCGTAGCTTTTGCTTTTTGCAGGTACGAACCGAATGAAGCTGCCAGGTTCACCGTTTGGCCATTATAGTTGTAGACTGTGCCTTGATCGCCCAATTGGTCGACGTGCCAGCCATCGTAAGGTAATGCCTGGAATAGCTTTTTCTCCTGCGCAAAAAGATAGCTCTGCCAGTTAGTGTCGGCCGGGTTTTCTACCTGTAAATTACTGGCCCACGAAGCCGGAAGAGTATATTGAACATGGTTTTGGTGGTTAGCATCGTAATATAATCCCCAGCTATTACTAACCCCATCACTTACAGCGCTATTACTGTAAGCGCCGTAAAGTAAATTGTAATTCATAACCATCATATTGCACTTATGTGCAAGACCGATATAAGCCGATACGGTTGAGAGGTAGACGGCGCGGTTTGCAATATCGTTCCAGATAGTATCGGGGTTATTAACGGTACCCGCTAATGGCATATGGTGTTTATAATTTACATCATAGAACTGCAAACCATTTAAATGGAACCGGTTAAGGTTGGAGAATAAAATATTCCTGTTTGTGGAATCCGTATAAGAGTATTGAGATAAAAACCCATACCGTGGGAATTTTTTCCAGTCGGATGATACATCAACTCCTATTGAAACAGAGTCGGTAACAATATTATTCGCTACCAGTTTTACTTCGGCGAAATAGCCCCTAAAATCAGTAGACAGTGGTAACAATGTCCATGAAAATTGCCTGGTTTTACTCAATGTAAATATTTCGGCAGCCAATGTGTCATCCAAATGCCAGTACTTTACATACAAACTACCCGAAGGAATTGAATCTTTAAATACGGTAGTGAAATGAACAGAATCGCCGGGGTTGTACCGGGCTTTATCGGTTTGTATGGTTTGAAAAGTGGTGTTATTTAAAACTTCGTTGCATTGAACAGGATAACTGAAGTTTTTAAAATTATTGTTGTAAAGGTTGATTGTCATCAGGTCGGCATCAAAATGACCGATGGGTATGGCGCTGCCCGATGTAAAAACATAATAATTGAGAGTGGAACCGGTTGCATTTATATAACCGGGAATGACGGCGGAATAAGTGGTACCACTCCCCTGCATCTCCACTACGGTTGATGTTTGCCAGTGATCCGGTGAATAGCGTAAATAAACACCCTGGCCGGAACTTAAAGCGGCAGACGTATTAGCGGTAACAGTTACCGTTTGCCCGTCGTAAACATTCCCGGCCGGAAAGCGCGATAAACTAACAATACTTTGAATGGAGCCATGTACTACTATTACAGTTGCCCTTGTATTGCCGGGTGCTCCATTGCCATCTGTTTTAAAAATGTAGTTATCGGTTAAGGTAGTGGTAGTAACATAATAGGCTTTCCCGAACCCACCGGTTACCTGTAACGAAAACGGGGCAGTATAGGGAATGAAAACATCATTATTTCCATTCGGCTCATAGGTAGTTCCTCCCGACTGCCCGCTAAAAAACCGGAAATAACAATTACCAACCGCGGTAGGTTGGGCTATTTGGATGTTAGTATTTGCCACAGTACCCATACGCACTGCATTGGATTGGTTCCAGCTATTTGGCGGGTTAAAGTTCCCGCTTGAAAAATAAAAAGGGAACTGGGCATATAAAGGGGTTATCGCTGTACAAGTCATTAAAGCCAGTGCAATCATCAAACTACGACTCATACAAAAGTTTTATGGCTAAAGTTATATTGTTTAATTATTAAAACTCATCATCGTCCAATTGGCTCCATCCGAAACCGCCATTACGGTTTTTGGCTGCCCTGCTACACTACCACAACAAGCTGAATAAAGATGGTAATTAGCATATGTAAGATTTGAATTGGCCTCGAATAACGAACCGCCCGAAGCGGGAGGCAACAGGAAAGCATCGAATGAGTTTGAATCCAGTCGTATAAAAATGACAGCACCGGGATGGGTCGTTGCACTGGGCATTTGGTAATATTGGTTGCTTGCGCTGCTGGGCTGTATTCCTATGTATGAAGCAAGAACGCTTGTCAGATCAACCGGTGAGCCCGATGACCCGCCATCTATCGTAAGCGTACTTGGCTTAAGCATTAATAAACCTTTAACCGTTAAATTTTTACCCACTACGCCGCTGCCACTGATATTGAAATTAGAAGAAGCCTGTTGCAAAGTATCGTTTTGTATATAATAGCCGCTGCCCGGTGGAATATCAGCCGCCTGTATGAAAGAGGGAATAAAATGCGACCCATTACCCCGTAAAAATTTCCCAACCGATGCGGTATCACCTACGGTATAACCTATAGCTGCATTAATATCGCCACTTACATCTAAAGTAAAGTTAGGTATAACCGTCCCTATTCCCACGTTACCTCCTGCATTGTAAATATTATGATTGTCCACCTTCCATTGCGTCCCATCCCAGAAAGTAGTATTGCCTATAGCAGTTCCGGCAGTCAATAAACCGGTAGGGCCGGTGGCGCCTGTTGAGCCTGTTGCACCAGTTGTTCCATCTGCTCCGCTTGGTCCTGTACTACCTGTTGCGCCGGTTGAACCAGTAGCACCGGTCGAACCAGTTGCGCCAGTTGCTCCGTTAGTCCCGTCTACACCTGAAGAACCAGTTGGGCCTGTAGCACCTGTAGCGCCATTTGTGCCGTTCGTCCCATTAGTACCTGCCGTACCGGTTGAGCCTGTCGGGCCAGCGGGGCCAGTTGCACCAGTCGCTCCGTTAGTTCCGTCTACACCGGAAGGGCCCGTTAGGCCAGTAGCACCTGTAGCGCCATTTGTGCCGTTCGTCCCATTAGTACCTGCAGTACCAGTTGAACCTGTTGGGCCAGCAGGGCCAGTTGCGCCAGCTGCTCCGTTAGTTCCGTCTACTCCGGAAGGACCAGTGGGGCCTGTAGCACCCGTGGCTCCATTTGTACCATTCGTCCCATTAGTACCAGCCGTGCCGGTTGAACCTGTCGGACCAGCGGGACCAGTTGCGCCAGCCACTCCGTTAGTTCCATCAACTCCCGAAGGACCAGTTGGGCCTGTAGCACCATTTGTGCCGTTCGCCCCATTAGTACCAGCCGTACCGGTTGAACCTGTTGGGCCAGCGGGACCAGTTGCACCAGTCGCTCCGTTAGTTCCGTCTACTCCGGAAGTACCAGTGGGGCCTGTAGCACCCGTGGCTCCATTTGTACCATTCGTCCCATTAGTACCAGCTGTACCGGTTGAACCCGTCGCGCCAGCAGGGCCAGTTGCACCAGTCGCTCCGTTAGTTCCGTCTACACCTGAAGGACCAGTGGGACCTGTAGCACCTGTAGCGCCATTTGTGCCGTTCGTCCCATTAGTACCAGCCGTACCGGTTGAACCTGTCGGGCCAGCAGGGCCGGTTGCGCCCGTACTTCCATTTGTTCCGTTGTTTCCAGTTGCGCCGGTAGGACCAGTTACGCCGTTAGTTCCATCTGCACCGGATGGGCCGGTTGGGCCCGTTGCGCCACCACCTACACCAGTTGCACCAGTGGGCCCGGTTGGGCCTGTTGGACCTGCCGCGCCTGTGGCGCCATTCACACCATCAGTTCCGGAAGGGCCGGTTATTCCTGTTGCGCCTGTACTTCCATTCGTTCCGTTGTTTCCAGTTGCTCCGGTTGGACCGGTAACGCCAGCAGTTCCAGTTGCTCCGGTTGGGCCTGTAGCTCCTACTGAACCATTACTTCCTGTTGGACCAGTTACGCCGTTAGTTCCATCTGCACCGGATGGGCCGGTTGGGCCCGTTGCGCCACCACCTACACCAGTTGCACCAGTGGGCCCGGTTGGACCTGTTGGACCTACCGCGCCTGTGGCGCCATTTACACCATCAGTTCCGGAAGGGCCGGTTATACCTGTTGCGCCCGTACTTCCATTCGTTCCGTTGTTGCCAGTTGCTCCGGTTGGACCGGTAATGCCAGCAGTTCCATTTGCTCCTGTTGAGCCTGTAGCTCCTACTGAACCATTACTTCCTGTCGGTCCAGTTGCTCCGTTAGTTCCATCCGCACCGGATGGGCCGGTTGGGCCTGTAGCGCCACCACCTACACCAGTTGCACCAGTGGGCCCGGTTGGGCCTGTTGGACCTGCCGCGCCTGTGGCGCCATTCACACCATCAGTTCCGGAAGGGCCGGTTATTCCTGTTGCGCCTGTACTTCCATTCGTTCCGTTGTTTCCAGTTGCTCCGGTTGGACCGGTAACGCCAGCAGTTCCAGTTGCTCCGGTTGGGCCTGTAGCTCCTACTGAACCATTACTTCCTGTTGGACCAGTTGCTCCGTTAGTTCCATCTGCACCGGATGGGCCGGTTGGGCCTGTAGCGCCACCACCTACACCAGTTGGGCCAGTGGGCCCTGTTGGACCTGCCGCGCCTGTGGCCCCATTCACACCATCAGTTCCCGAAGGGCCGGTTATACCTGTTGCGCCCGTACTTCCATTCGTTCCGTTGTTTCCAGTTGCTCCGGTAGGACCAGTAACGCCGTTAGTTCCATCTGCACCGGATGGGCCGGTTGGGCCCGTAGCGCCACCACCCACACCAGTTGCACCAGTGGGCCCGGTTGGACCTGTTGGACCTGTCGCGCCTGTGGCCCCATTCACACCATCAGTTCCGGTAGGGCCGGTTATACCTGTTGCGCCCGTACTTCCATTTGTTCCGTTGTTTCCAGTTGCGCCGGTAGGACCAGTTACGCCGTTAGTTCCATCTGCACCGGATGGGCCGGTTGGGCCCGTTGCGCCACCACCTACACCAGTTGCACCAGTGGGCCCGGTTGGGCCTGTTGGACCTGCCGCGCCTGTGGCGCCATTCACACCATCAGTTCCGGAAGGGCCGGTTATTCCTGTTGCGCCTGTACTTCCATTCGTTCCGTTGTTTCCAGTTGCTCCTGTAGGACCAATTGCTCCGTTAGTTCCATCCACACCGGATGGGCCAGTTGGGCCCGTTGCACCACCACCTACACCAGTGGCACCAGTGGGCCCTGTTGGACCTGCCGCGCCTGTAGCGCCATTCACACCATCAGTTCCGGAAGGGCCAGTTATACCTGTTGCGCCCGTACTTCCATTTGTTCCGTTGTTTCCAGTTGCGCCCGCAGGCCCGGTAACGCCGTTCGTTCCATCTGCACCGGATGGGCCGGTTGGGCCCGTTGCTCCTCCACCCACACCGGTTGAACCAGTTGGGCCGGTTGGCCCGGTATTTCCAGTCAGCCCGGTTGGGCCAATAGGACCAGCGTTGCTATTAGCTGCATATAAGGCATATGGTACACTTAATAATTGAGAGGTACCCATATCTGCGTAGTTCGTTCCTCCGGCAGCATCAATTTGTACCTGCAAATATTTAGGCCCATTACCCCAGTTTACAATTCCTAAATTATTGCTGCTTCCAATAGCATAAGTTACCAAACCGAATTTATTGGTAACAAGATGAGCGGCTTCAGAATACACAATTGCACCGGTATCGTTTAATTGACGTATCTGGAATAGAGCCCCTACCTGTCTTCCTTCCGGCAACGGCGTTCCTGAACCATCACGAACTACAGCCTGGTAATTTATCTTCTGGGGGGCCTGTGAATATAGTTGGCCAATGCAAGTAAACGTCAATATGACACTTATAAGAATAAACCTATTTTTCATAATTGGTTATTTATCCTCTAAGATAATCTTTTAAAATAAACCGCTTAAACTTATGTAACTGTCCTGTCGCCCGAGCTTGGTGGCTGTTGATGAGGTGGTAGAAAAGAGGTTCGAATCCCTTTCTTTCTTTTTAGAGATCCTAAAACGCTTAGGTAGCAGGGTGTATTTCCTTTACCCGTTTAACGTCCAGTTCCTTGGTGCGGAGTGTACGGTTGTAATAGATGCTGGCGTTTATCTCGTAGCCTATTAAAAGCACAAAGGCATTTATGTTCAGCCATATCAATAACAACATAATAGTGCCGATAGAGCCGAATACCACGTTCAAACGGCTGAAGTTAGCCACGTAATACGAGAACCCGATTGAAACAAGGATAGAAAGCAACGTAGCTACCGTGGCGCCGGTGGAAATAAACCGGTATTTCTTTTTAGTGGCCGGGCCATAATAGTATATCATCGAAATTCCGAAAAAGAAGGTGAGCACTATCAGTATATACCTTAGAACATCGAAAGTAAGCCGCACATTAGCGCCCCTTAAACTGAACCACCGGTGCAGCAGTATAAAAAAGTTTTGTTCCAACACTATCAGCGTTACAGAAAAGATAAAAAGCAATACCAAAAGGAAAGTTATTTTAAGGGCAACTATCCTGCTTTGTATAGCGTTCCGCTTGCGGTAGTGGTCGTACGACTTGTCAAACGAGCTCATCATGGTCATTACCCCATTGGAAGTAAGATACAAGGTAAGGAAAATAGAGCCCGTTAAGAGCGTTCCCCGTTTATGTTTGGCTATATCGGTAAGTAACGGTTCAATGGAACCTTTTACAAAAGTATAGCTATCGTTATTAGGAAGCACCTGGCGCAGAAAATTCAGTATATCGCTATCCATATTCCTGAAATAGGGCAAAAAGGGAATAAGCGTAAAGATGAAGGTGAGGGCGGCAAAAAATGCCATAAAGAAGCTAAAGGCAATGGCCTGGCTGCGTTGCGGTAACGAGTTAGCCTGTATTTCTGCCCTAAAGAATCGTACTACATCGTAAACGGGTATTCCGTCAAGTCCGGGTATTGTAAAAACCCTAGCACGTCTTTTTAAAACCACTAAAACAGGATAGCGGTAGGCGAGTTTTGTCCACCATTTATTCATTTACGCTGCCAGATGGTTGGCGGCCACATTAAAAAACGGTTTAAGCTTATCGAGAAGGATATTGGGTACCGATTTTATCTTTTTGGTGTGCATATCCACGAATATCATGTGTGTTTCGCCCTCGTTTATCAATTGCTTCTTTTCGTTATAAACCTCGTACTTAAACACTAAAATACGGTTGGGCAACTGGGGTACGTATGTTTTTACGGTAAGTAGTTCATCGTAGTGGGCAGGCTGAATGTATTTGATATTCATACGGGTAATGGGCATAATTGTACCCGATTCCTCAATTTCACGGTAAGTAAGGCCAATTGACCTTACCGCCTCCACCCTGGCCTGCTCGAAATAATACCCGTAGTTGCCGTAGTAAACGTAGCCCATTTGGTCGGTATCTCCATAGCGGACACGTATCTGGTGAAAGTAGGTAAACATTCCCCTTTGAATATTTATCATAAATGTAACGCTTTATACAAAATAAGCTATTGATTTACAACTCAACGAATATACTATCTCTATCTTAATCAAATAGATAAATATTTAAGCCGTATTCAAAGTAAGCTACCCTCCCTTTTTCAACACCGCTATTATTAGTGTACAATCTACAGTAGGGAAAATACAAGACAATAAAACTTCACCCCCTTCGTTTTAATACCTTGAAAGCCAATGCCAGCAAGGGGTTATGCACATAATGTTCAAAATTTAAGCCCTTATTTGTATTAATTGTTGTATTTTCGGATGCTTAAAATTAAAAAAATACTTCTATAGGTAAAAGCTATACACAGTTACGGTAGCAATAACATCCTGCCGTTAAAATAATATAAAGCGAAAGGCAACCAGGTTGCCCCCAAGTGCATCTTGAATGCTTTGTATTAGTGTATAAGCCCGGACCGCCTTTTCCGGTTTTCACTATACAATTCCACCAGTTCAGATGCTTTTTTTCTGAAGTTTATCCGTTTGTACCCACCTTGACCAAACGCAGCAGGCAGCGTTTGTAAGCGTTTTTTTGTGCGACCTATTATATAACTAAAAATTGCTATGTATTTTATTCATTAAAACAAACCTATGAACATGAAAAAACACTTCTTCCTTGTTTTGTTTGCTATTTCTTTAGCCTGTACTTTAACTGCTGGTACAGTTCCCGTACAAACAGCCCAAACTGTTGCTCTCAATTTCTTTAAAAACGTAGCCATCTCCAACACAGGCACCAATACCGCTACCCTTAAGTACACAAAAACAGAACCAAACGGCGATGTTGATTTTTATGTTTTCGACATTACTCCTTCCAATGGCTTTGTAATTATTTCGGCGGAGGATAATGCTGAACCTATCCTCGGTTATTCAACAGAAGGAAATTTTTCTACTAATATTAAAGGAAGCCCCATTAACGATTGGATAACTAATACTTCCACTAAAATCAGGAAGATTGTACAAATGCAAATTCCTGCCGATACCCGCATTAATTCATTATGGAACGGTTACCAGCTTGGTACTATATCAAATAACAGGAGCAGCAGGTCATCAACCGTAGCCCCCATGTTAACTACCACCTGGAACCAGGACCCGTATTACAATAACTTATGTCCCTACAACAGTACCGACCAGCAACGTTGTGTAACAGGATGTGTTGCAACGGCTATGGCCCAAATTATGAAGTTCTGGAACTACCCGGCACATGGTACCGGTTCTTATTCATACACCCCCGGTTCTTACCCGTCATACGGTGTGCAATCTGCAAACTTTGGTGCAACCACCTACAATTGGTCGAATATGCCAACCGCTATCAGTTCCAGTAACGCTACCGACATCGCAACATTGATGTATCACTGCGGTGTGGCAGTTGCCATGGATTATGGTGATTACAACCAGGGTGGTAGCGGCGCCTATGTAATAGGTACCAGCTACCCCAGCGCACAAAAAGCATACGGAACTTACTTTTCGTACAATGCCAGCGCCATGAAAGGTATTTATATGTCGAATTATACCAGCGCTACATGGATAGCAGCTTTAGAAGCAGAACTGAACGCCGGCCGGCCGATACAATACATGGGTTTTGACCCCGGTGGTGGCGGCCATACTTGGGTGTGCGACGGCTACGACGCCAACGGCCTGATGCACATGAACTGGGGCTGGGGTGGATACGGCAACGGATATTTTAGTGTAACTAACTTAAGTGTTGCCGGTTATAATTTCAGCACCGATGATGCGGCTTTAATAGGTATACAACCCGGCACTTTAAGCGCTTGTAATGCACCTGCCGGTTTGGGCAGTTCAGCTATTACTACTACAACTGCAACTGTAAGCTGGGGAGCTGTAACTGGTGCAACTTCTTACAATTTACAATATAAAGCTACATCGGCATCCACCTGGACGACCGTTTCAGTTGCCGGCACTTCATCTAACTTAACAGGTTTAACAGCAGGTACTTCGTATCAATTCCAGGTACAAACTGTATGTAGCGGTGGCTCATCATCCTATTCTACGGCCAGCACCTTTACTACTTTAACTGCTTGTGGTGTTCCAGCTTCACTAACCGCATCGGCAATTACAACCAGCGGCGCTACTTTAAGCTGGGGAGCGGTAACCGGGGCTACCTCTTACAACCTGCAGTATAAATTATCATCGGCATCTACATGGAACACAATTAACGTAAGCACTACTTCATCATCCGTTGCAGGACTTGCATCTTCCAGTACCTATAATTACCAGGTGCAAACAGTTTGCAGCAGCGGTTCATCGGCGTACTCAACTGCCTCGTCATTTACAACAAGTGCAGCGCCTACGTGCGGTGTACCGGGGTCATTAGCAGCTACATCCATTACTACCAGCGGTGCTACTTTAAGCTGGGGAGTAGTAACAGGGGCCACCTCCTACAACCTCCAATATAAATTATCATCGGCATCTACATGGAATACAATTAATGTAAGCACTACTTCATCTACCGTTGCAGGGCTTGCATCTTCCAGTACCTATAATTACCAGGTGCAAACAGTTTGCAGCAGCGGTTCATCGGCGTACTCAACTGCTTCATCGTTTACAACCGGTACGGCAGCTACTTGCGGTGTACCGGCATCATTATCGGCTACCTCCATCACAACCAGTGGCGCTACCTTAAACTGGGGCGCAGTAAGCGGAGCTACATCGTACAATGTACAGTATAAATTATCTTCAGCTTCTACCTGGTCTACTATTAATGTAAGCACCACATCAGCAACTATTGTAGGTTTAACAGCGGGCAGTACTTATAATTACCAGGTGCAAACAGTTTGCAGCAGCGGCTCATCAAATTATTCAACCGCAGCATCATTTACAACGCAAACCAGTTGCGGAATCGCTATTGGCCTGGCGGCTTCGTCCATTACTACCAATAGTGCCATTGTACTATGGGTTGCCGTAACCGGAAGTTTATCGTACAACCTGCAATACAAAGCTTCCACTGCCTCTACCTGGACAACCATACCTGTAACAGGCATTACTTACACCTTAACCGGATTAACTGCCGGTACATCCTATAACTTCCAGGTGCAAACTGTATGTTCCGGTGGCTCGTCAACATACACCACCGCCTCTACCTTTACAACTTTAACCAGTTGTGGAGTGGCCAGCGGCCTTGCTTCATCGGCAATTACTACCAGCAGCGCAACCGTTAGCTGGGGGGCAGTTTCGGGAGCAACTTCTTACAACCTGCAATACAAAACCTCTGCAGGTACAACCTGGACAACCGTATCCACTTCGGCTAACTCGTACAATTTAACCGGTTTAGCAGCGGGTACAATCTATAATTTCCAGGTGCAAACAATTTGCAGCAGCGGTTCGTCGGCTTATTCAACTGCCGGTTCGTTTACAACTACCAGTTCGGGTACGGTAACTTATTGCACTTTGAAAGGAAGCACTACGCAGTATGAATACATTAAATCAATTGCGGTGGGTACTTTCTCTAATACATCGGGTAATAATTCAGGTTATGCCAACTATACTAATTTAACTATTCCGTTAGCCAGCGGTACTACCAAAACATTTACCCTTACACCGGGCTTTGGTGGCATTGGCTACTCGGAATACTGGACCGTGTTTATTGACTACAACAAAAACGGTTCGTTTACCGATGCCGGCGAAACTGTTTATACATCTTCGGCAGGTTCTGCCACTGCAGTAATAGCCAATATAGCTGTACCTGCCGGTCTTTCAGGAACTACCACAATGCGCGTAGTTATGTCGTACACGGCTGTTTACAGTCCTTGCGGCAGCTACACCTTTGGCGAAACGGAAGACTATACCGTCAATTTCAGTTCAACAGGTATGTTAGGAGGTTTAAGCCCGGAAGAAGAAAATGGCGGCACGTTTAATACCGAAACGGAGAGCGAACTATCCACTCCTGTTCTCTATCCGAATCCGGCAACCAACCAGGTTAACATTGTGCTAACCCCGGTTGACGACCTGCCCATGAAAGTAGAATTGATATCCATTACAGGCCAGGTGTTGGCTTCACAAATACCAAACACCAGCGATAGAATAGCAACTATTGACCTTTCGGAATTAGTACCCGGCATTTACCTGGTAAGAACATATACCGGCGACAGGGCACGTACCGAAAAGTTAATCAAACAATAAAAACGGGAACTATTAGTGTGTTAAAAGGCTGTATGGTAATTCCATACGGCCTTTTTAACTTTACAGAGTATACAATATTGGTTAGTGTCGGACTTTATCAACACAAACCGCTTTATAATTAGTGGTCGGCACCAATATTGCCACCATATATTAGCAACCACAAAACACAGCTGTAATGCCTTCAGCACATAATAACCAACCATACCGCTTATTTTTAGTGGAAGATAGCCCCGCCGAAGTACGCCTTGTACAGGAAGCAATACTGGAAGCCGGGCTTACCGACATGGTTGAACTGGAATACGCTTATGATGGCGAAGAAGCCTGCGAAACGCTGGATGCCATAAAAATAAGCGGCAAAAAATTTGACCTGGTATTGCTGGACCTGAATATGCCCAAAGTTACCGGCAAAGAAGTGCTTGAAAAAATAAAATCGGATTCGGACCTTGAATCAATTCCCGTAATTATAGTAACCAACTCCGATTATAAAAAAGATATGATAGAGTGTTACCAGTTAGGCGCCAATGGTTACCTGCAAAAACCCGCCGACTTTAAAAAGCTGGTCGACTTTTTTATTTCTATCCGCAAATCCATCGAAATACGCCAAAAACTTTCCGTCTACTTTATCGAGAAAGAATACTACGACGAATTAGATATGGCTGTATAGCCTTCACCCCTCCTTTTTTAACTTTTAGGGATTTCGTTTTCTGAACCAGCAGGAAATAACTTTATACCAAAGTGCAATAATATAATTACGCTGCCGTTTAAGCCCAAAACCAAATCCCATGAAGATAACTTACGTAGCCCACGCATCGCTGCTTTTAGAAACCCAGGATGCCACTGTTATTACCGACCCATGGTTTAACGGCCCCGCCTATTACAACCAATGGCACGTGTTCCCTAAACCTGTTGATACCAGTTTTACAGGCAAAGCCACCCATGTAGTGCTTACACATGGCCACGAGGACCATTTTCACCCGCCCACATTATCGCTAATCAATAAAAAGGCACAAGTTTATTTTCCTTACGTATGGAAAAGCGGTGCAGTAGAAAGACTGCGCTCTATTGGTTTTAGTGACGTTAAGGAAAGTATGAGCTTTGAAACCATTACCCTTGGCAAAGACTTTACCGTTACCTATGTAGCAAACGGGTTAGATGCATTTACCGTGTACCAATACAAAAACACCACTATACTTAACCTGAACGACTCGTTAAACGCCTCGCACAAAAGTTTTCTCGGGTTATTCGGCGATATTATTTTAAAACACTGGCCCAATATTACCTATATGATTTGTGGTTTAGGCGGGGCCGGATATTTCCCTAACACCGTTCACAGCCCTTTAAAGAACGACCGCGAAATAGGATTGCTGCGCGAACAATTTTCGGCGCACAAGTTCTGCGAAATGGTAAACATTTTGAAACCGGAATTTGTTATCCCTTTTGTACCGGGTTTTGCCCTGTTGGAAAAGGACAAGCAATGGATAAATGAAATAAAGTTCTCGCGCGATAACCTGGACGCTTATTACCGCGAGCATTTCGATAAGAACTCCAAAATAATATTCTATGGAATGCTGCCCGGTGATTCGGTACGCGAAAACACTTTAATAAAATCATCGTCTTATCATTTTCACGTAAAGGACGATAACCTTAGTCACCTGTTGTACGACCAATATGCCACTGAAATTGAAGAATGCAATTCCATTAAGTTTCAACTGGCGGACACTGTAAATAAACTTGCAGAGGGCTTAAACAACATCCTGCCTGTAAGCACTTCAGGCATCGATAGCGCTTTACTAAAGAAAATAAACTTCGGAATTACCTTCCACGACGTGCAGGAGCCGGTTCATATCCATTGTTTTTACCACCATGGCAGGTTAGTTGCCAAAACCATTACAGATTGGCCAGCAGACATTAACCTGAAAATAAGTACCCACACCCATAAGCTGCAATATGCTATTGCTGAAGAATGGGGCGGCGATGTTTTCTTTATTGGTTACGGGGCCGATATTGATATACTGGACCAAAACTGCCTGAAAGACAACCTTGATATTGTTAGCCTGCGTTTATTATCGCGCTTTCCGTCTGCTTCTTACAATATGGTGCGCGAACCGTTGCGGGCAATGAAATACCTGGCTAATAACCCTGCTTATGCAGCGCTTGCTATCCGCCAGAAACTTGCTACCGGTGGTAACCCTAACAAGCTGCCTTACAACGAGCGCTCGCATTGGATAAACAAAAGCAAATGCGACGTTTGCCGCCTGTGCGATATACCGTTACTTTCGGATGAGTTTGGTGAGGAATTGGCGCGCTCAGGTGTAGCGCTTGCTTAATGAGAAAAATTTATCACGGAGGCACGGAGAGTACTAAGGTTCACTAAGAAATTTTGTATTCTCCGTGCAACTTGGTGTACTTAGTGTCTTAGTGGTAAAGTTCTATTCTTTTGAGTTTGGAGTTTAAGCCCCCACACCCGCCATTAATTTATCCTTCACCTCCTTTTCAAAATTGGCTGAACGGTTTATTTGGCAAAACTCCTGTTGCTCGGTCATTATCCAGCAATGGTTGCAATATTCTATACAACTCTCAATGTCGTGAGTAGAGAATATAATGGTCTTCTTCAACTGGCGGCTAATGTTGGAAAGCAATTGCATAATCTCTCGCTTGTTGCGGAAATCGAGGAAGGCAGTAGGTTCATCCAGTATTATTACCGGTGTTTGTTGGCACAGGGCACGGGCAATTAAAGCCTTTTGTTTTTCACCATCGCTGGTTTGGTTAAACAGTTTGTGTTGCAGCTTTTCAATTTTAAGCATCGCTATTACCTGCTCTATTACTTCCACATCGCGTTTACCCAGTTTGCCCAGCCAACTGGTATAAGGCGCGCGGCCAAGCGCCACAAAGTCGCGCACGGTAATATTATCTATGAAAATTCTTTCTGTTAGAACTATACTGATGAGTTTGGCGCGTTGTTCGGCCGATAGTGTTGTAATATCATCGTTATTGATAGTAAGACTACCGGCTACTTTATGTTGTAATCCTGCAATTGTACGCAGCAAGGTCGATTTACCAATACCATTTACACCAAGCAGGGCTATCATATTCCCTTCACCGGTTGCAAAATTAATATTGGGGAAAATAATTTCCCCTTTACCAAAGCCTATATCCAGTTGCTGTGCCTGTAATTCCATCACACGCGCTTTTGTCTTAGGATTATCCATATAACTACCGGTGCGCCTAATAACGAGGTAATAGCATTTACCGGTAGTACCAAATCCGTACCCGGTGTAGCGGCAACAATATTGCAGCCGCAGCAAATAATACCGCCCAACACCACGCAGGCGGGTGTAAGAATTTTGTGGTCGGCTGTTTTAAATACCGCACGGGCTAAATGCGGTACTGCCAACCCCACAAAACCGATAGGCCCGCAAAAAGCAGTAATACAACCGGCTAAAAGGCTGGTGCATAACACTACCAGTATTTTTACAACCCGCAGGTTCAAACCGGAACTAATGGCATAAGCATTGCCCAGCAACAATAAATTCAATGGTTTCGACAAGAAGTAGGAGAAAACTATACCGGCTGTAACAACTGTGCCTAAATAAAATACCTGTATATTATCTACATACCGGAAACTGCCAAACGTCCATAACACATAGCTTTTCAGGGCTTCATTGCTCGAAAAGGATTGTAGTATTTCTATCGAAGCACCAATACCTGCGCCTATCATTAACCCGATAATGAGAATAGCCACTACATCGTTCAACCGGTAGGAAATAAAAAAATTGACAAGGAAGATGATTACCGCGCCACAAGCTGCGGCGAAAATAATGCCCCACCCGCTGAACAAGTGTACTTGCAGCGAACCACCAAACACGGGCGAGGCAAGAATATAAATTGCTACACCAAGGCTGGCACCTGCACTTATGCCCAGTACATAAGGGTCAGCCACTGGGTTGCGGAAAAGAGTTTGCATTTGTAATCCGCTTACCGATAAACCCGCCCCTGCAAATACTGCCGCCAAAGCTCCGGGCAACCGGGCTTCCATAATAATATTGCGCCACGCATCGTTACTGATTTGATGGCCGGTTAATACCGATAGCACATCGGATAGCGGAATGCTTACGGAACCAAAAACTATCTGCAAAACAAAAGCAAATGCGAGTACTACCGAAAGCACCGTAAAAAGAACTATGTTCCGCGTAGAAAGATTCACGCTTATTTTAGTTTTTGATAGTAATATAATTGATGGCCCGGCAATGCGCCTGGATGGAAAATAGAAATAAGGTCGGCAAGTATCTTATCGGGATTTACGGTGCCCGATTCCCAAAAATCGAACCCGCCGTTGGGTGTATTGCGTTTGTTATTGTTATACACCTCTCCTTTTTTAAAGGCCGCAAATAAACTGTTCTTTTTATCCGCTTCACGTATTTCGTTCAGCGAAGTGGCAAAGCCGGGGTTTATCCAAAAACCGGCACCGGCAGCCTTATTATATACTGCCTCATAATCGAGGTTCAGGTTCAAACTATTAGTGGGTTTTTCATCCTTCCATAAAAAATCTCCGCCGGCATCCGCTATTAGTTGCGCCATATAATTTTCTCCGCAGGGCATATACCATATCTCCTTAAAAGGGATATTGCAAAACACAGTCGGCTTTTCCTTCAATTCTTTTGCTTTTGCCTTTAGCGCCAGGTAATTTGTTTCAATAGTTCTGAAAATGCTATCCGCTTCATCTTCTTTGTCGTAAAACGCTGCTATAAACTTCAGCCATTCGGCGCGGCCCAGCGGGTCTTGCTCTTTATAATCAAGGTCGACAACAGAAGTAATATGCAGCGAGTTAAGTTTCAGTTTCAATTTATCGCCGCCATCGTATCCACCGGATGTAAAAACAAATGCCGGAGCAAGCTCCACCAGCTTCTCGTAATTTATTTCATCGTTACCAAGGTTGGCAATTTGTTTACGGTTTACCTTTCCGGTTACAGCCGTATCGTATATCAACGGTGTGTTTACCACAGCAGCAATACTATCCATTAAATTCAGCCGCACCATTTCGGCCATGTGTGTGGTGGAGATACACACCGCCTTATTAACCGGTGTATTTATGTGGATTGCATCCGAAAAACCCTGTATTGTTTTTCCGTTAGACGATAAAACATATTGTGCCAGTATTTTGGAAGAGTCCTTTATATCCCTTACGGAAACTACCTTATACCCATCGTAATAAGCAACGGCAAAACCTTTAGCATACTTTAAGGCTAATGAAGACTTGGAGGTGGACTGTTGCTTCGCATCAGCCTGCCCCCTGGGCGGTTGACAAGCTGCCAAAAACAGTAAGCAATAAATAAGTATCCTTAGTTTACTCATACTTAAAAGCAAAATTACCTGTAATTACCCCGGCGGTAAAAGTATGTACCAATTGTCCATTCTTATCGTACCGGTATACCCGCGATGACTGTATATAGTCCAATGCATCCGACACGTATACTTCCTCCGTAACCGGGTCCACTCCCAGCGCATAAAAATTGCGGTTGTTGCGCTGGATAAAAGAGTTTGCCGGCGCCGAAGTGTCGGTTATTCCAAGTCGTTTCACATCATCGTCAAAGAAATAAAGTTCATCGCCCGCTCCGTTAATGCAAAGGTTAGACAAATGATGCCCTAACGGAAACACAATGGATTTATTTACCGATAAATCGCTGTTTAAACAGTACAGCGCCGTATTTACAGAGTGGGCTGTATCTTCATCCACCGCCATCCAAACCTTGCCATTTACATCCTTCACAATTCCATCCAGGTTGGAACCATTAAAGCTATAGCGCTGCATAAATGTATGGTCCGAAGTATTTATTTTAACCAAACTACAAGTGGAAGAAGGATACTGGTTTAAATTCCGTTCCTCCACCAATACGTAGCTGCCAAAGTACAACATGTGCTCTGTCCAGCGCGATAAGGAGTTGATGGTTTTTACTACTTGTCCGCTCCTGTAATTAACAACAAACAACTTACCGGCGTATAATTCGGTTACGTAAGCAATACTATCGTTAACCGGCTGAAAATACCGCGGTGATGAACCGGCTATAGTGATGGTTTGTACCCTTTTGAACGACGGAAGCGCAACCACTTCCACTTTCTGCGAATTGTTGACCACAACAAAGGCAAACGAATCCTTTACAAATATCGATTGCGCCACATCGCCCAGCATATAGTTATTTGCTTTATCGAAAAGGCCGTTAGTTACCTGCTGTGTAGCCGGATCGTAAAAAGATACTTCGGCATTGCCGTAACCATAACCGCCTTCGTTAGATATGTAAACACCCTTTGTGGTAACAGGTATGTCATTCCTATTATCCTTATTGCAGGATAATAGGACAAGAAAAAACAGAAAAATAAAAGCGCCTGGGTTAAGCCTCATCATCAAAAGAATTTAAAACGTAAAGTAGCTTCCACATTCCTGCCGGGCATAGGCCGCTGTGCTACCACCTGGTATTGGGTATTACCAATATTGTTTACGCGAACAGAACAGCCAGCTTCAACACCATTAAACACAAAATCTCTACCCGCTTCAAGGTCAGAAACAAAATAACCGTTCAGCCATTGCGAATCATCAGTAGAAATAAACACTGAACCGGTATAGGAGTTTACAGAACGCAAATAGAACCGGTGGTATTGCAATTGTACCTCTGCCAATACGTTGTGTAACGGCACGTATATCAACTGCATTCCCTTCGATAAATCAAATTCCGAAGCTGCATCCAGGCTGGTGGTGCGGGTATAGGTGTACGAGGCATTAAAATGTACTACGAACCTGCCGGGTTTGTTCTTCGCAGCATTTGTAAGATGCAGTGTTGCCTCAAAACCACGCGAGAACACCCGTTTAAAATTTACCGGCATCCATAAAGTGCCTTGTGGTATCCATTGTATCCAGTCCTGCACGTAGATGTAAAAATTCGACAGCGACACCTCCACCGTTCTCCGGTAGGCGTATTTAAACTGTATTTCGCCATTCAACGACCGCTCTTCTTTAAGCGCCGTATTACCGCCCGGGTACCAGTACAGGTCATTCAGCGTAGGAAAACGGAAATTGCGGGAGGCAATAAGCCCGGCCGACAAATTATGCCCGCCTGTAATCTTTTCAAGATAATTGAACGAAACTTCCGGTGCAAAGGCCGATAGCTTTTTGTCCACCAAATCTTCCCTAAAGCCGCCATGTAAGCGGAACTTACCCAACAGGTAATAATCGAGGTAAGTGCGCCAGCTTAAAGTGTTTCGCGTTTTTGTACCGGTGTAATTGCTGTCGCTGGCCTGTTCGTAGTCGTAATGCAATTCGCTGCTTAGCGCAAGGTTTACCGGGAACAGGTACGAAACCGAAAAGTTATTGCGGAAAGCATGTGTAAATGATGGCGCATCTATATAAGCATCGGGGTTCTTATAATATATCTTGTCGTACAAGTAAGCCGAAGTGAATTGAAGTTTCACCTGCTTTACTACTCCTTTCCAGTTGGCCATCACTCTTGCCGAGCGGTCGTCCTGACTTTCCCTGCTACCAGGCTTACTCATTATAGGTGGTATTTGCCGTTGTGCTCCGTTCAGCCAGATGTAGAAGTTCAACTCGTTGTTTTCATTCAGCCGGCCGCTTAATTGTTGCAAAAAAGAAAACTGCTGCACCGCGGCATTTGTTTGCGTTTTGTATGGGTTGCCTGCTTCAAAAATGTTCCGGTACCGGTAGTCGTTCTGCGAACTCAAATAATTGAACCGGGTAACGCCCCAAAAACCGCGTTTGGCATATTGAACACTGGCCAACCCCTCATACGTATGAAAGCTGCCCATACGAAAGGTAGTGTTTACCGAAAAACCCGAATCGGGCTTAACATCGTTATTCAGTTTTAAAGTACCGCCAATGGTTCCCTGCGAACCGGTACGTACCATGGATAATTCGTCCTGCATTCCAATAGTAAAAAGAGACAGGTCTACCTGCCCCAGTGATGGCATATTCAGCTTTATGCCATTCCACTGTACTTCGGTTTGGCTGGCCGAAGTTCCGCGAACCGCCAACGATGCCAGTTGACCGTTACCGTATTTCTTTATATAAACGCTGGAATATTCACCCAGGGCATCGGAAAGTTTGTGCCCGAGGCGGTATTTTAAATCCATAAACGGCGATTCAAATTCGTGAATATTGGTAGTTGCGGTTTCCTGCTTTACCACCTCGCCTAACATTACTGTATCTTTTGCTCCTGCGTAAAGTAATACACACGAAAAGACCGCGAGTAATGTTACCAGCGTTTTCACTCTACCAGTAGTTTTGACGTATACCGGTTGCAGAGTGTTTCAATAGTTACGAGGTACAATCCACTGCAAAAGTCTCCGGTTGGAATTGCCACTTGCTTGTTATTGGCGGGTGAACCATACAATACTCTGCCATTTAAATCACTTACATGTATGATGGCATTCACTTCCTCCATTTTTAAATAGGCAACATCTCCCCTCCTTACCGGGTTGGGATATACCTGTAAATTATTGAGAGTTATGTTTTCAATACCTACCGATTCATCCGTATTTAAAACTCCCACTGCATCTAAATCAAACCCGCCGGAAGCAAATGGTGTAGGCCAGGGGTCGTTTATAATGTTGTTGTTCTTATCGTGCGTGGCATATAAAGGGTTCACAGAACCTACTACATCCACAATACGGATATGGGTGATGTGGTTAAGGTTAAGGTTGGGCGTACCAATCAAATCATCAAGGTCGAACGGGGTACCGTAGTCAACTACATATTTACCGGCAAGGTTGTTTATCAACCGGCAATTAACCCCTTCCATAGCAAGCTGTGTGTTAGTGGGTATATCGGAAGTGGCCGGGAAACGGGTAAAGTTTATTCCATCCGAACTAACCTCTACAAACGCCAGCTCAAGAAAAGCAATGCTATCGCCACCGGTATAAAAACCATTTTCAAATACGGCAAAGTCAAAGCCCGGTCCGTTAGCTACAGGCCTATCGAAAGTAACTACGGCATTGCCGCCATCGCCAAGGCTTACAATGCTGCCCCTGCCGGCTGCACCTATAGCATTGGTGTCGACCCCTGCCGATGCACGGCCTAACATGGTATCGGCAATATTCATAAACCCGCGCTGTACGGTGCAACCGGTAGCCCATTCTTTAAAACCGGCATCATCTTTCTGTATTGCAGTAGTTCCCTGCACCCCGGCGGCAGGCGCAAATTGCGCCGCTACCGGACTTGTGCCAAGGGAAATCACTAAAACATAAAAAAGTTCCTTCCATCCTATCCTTTTCATAAGCTTATTGCTTTACTACTTGCTTAATTGTTGTGTTGCTACCAGCAATTAACCGTACAAAATACATCCCGGCCGGTAATTGTTGGCCGTCTATATCAGTTTTGCTTGCACCGTTATTGGTTATTATACTCCTCAGTTCGCGGCCTTGCAGGTTGTACAGTTTTACCTGTTCTACACCCGGTTGGTGGTATATAGCAAATGTGTTTGTAAATGGATTAGGTACTACCTGTACGTCATCGGCCACCACTTCGTTAATAGCAGTAAGCGAGGTAACATTTAGGTACACTTTCGCCGTGTCGCAGTTATTGTTTTGATCGCAAACGCGGTAGATAAGGGTATCAACCGCCACTATACCTATAGCCGGATTATACATAATAGCATTGTATTGCACGTTGGCAACCGCGCCCGGAATAACAGATGCAGCCACTAAGCTTACCGTTAATTGTGCCGATGCCGTATCGAAATCGTTACCCAATACGTTCAACAGGGTATCCTGCAGGTAAGTAATGGAGAAGTTATCGTCCTTAGTAAGCGGAAGAGTATTCGGCACATCATTAGTAGCAAATGCATCGATACAGAAGTAAGCAGGTGTATTCATTCCGTAAGCGCCTACATCGCTCGATGAAAGGAAGAATTGAACGCTATCTACGTTACCCAAACCGGAAAGATCAACCCAACGCCAGTCGTTTACAATGTAATCGTCTGCATTACTGTTAGAACGGTAATCGGCCAGGTAAAACTCTACCGAGTCAGTGGTTAGTACACCACCACTAAACCCTTTTATCTTTAACAGGAACCAGTCGGGGTCGTTACCACTGGCGCCGCCAAACTTTTTAGCAAACTGGTCACCATCTTTCATACTCAGGTATGGATAGGTTCCATTGGTTACATAAACACCGGTAAGCGGTTTACCGGCTGCGCCATTTGTAAGGCGGATAATAGCATCACCATAACAGTTTCCAACGGCATAAGTGGCTGAGCCATTGTAGCCGTGGCCGGGTATGGCGCTCATGTCGTTACTTACACCAACAGTAGTAACATCTGTTTTGTTGGAGTAGCCAAAACCACTCCAGAACTTGTATTGTGCATCGTACGAGTTAACGAAAAATGCGTGTCCGTCGGCAAAGCCGCCGGAAAGGTCGGAGCCGTTCCAGGAGGAATCGGCGGGTAACGCCAGATCCTCAAAATCGGCAACGGTTTGTGCGTTTACAAAACCTGCGAATAATATCGCAGTTAAAAACAGGTTGATTTTTTTCATTTTGAAAAAATTTTAATGGTTAAAAAATCGCCCCGAAATAGAAAGATGGAATAGAAACCTGCAGTGTTTCGACTCTCTGCTCTTCTTCCCGAAAGCTTTGAAATTTGTTTTATTAAAGGCAGGTCTTCTGGCTTGCTCGTTTCCGGCGCCTTCCCGCCCCGCTTTATCGGGACAGTGGCAAAGAGTGCCGGAAAAGTTAAAGAGCTTACAGCAGCGGGAACTGCTCCTGATTCTCACAGGATTCCCTATTATGGCTTTGCGTTATTCGCGCATTAGCCACCTTCAACGGCACAAATAAAGTTCTTTTATTTTCAATACGCAAAAATAATTTCGGAACATTGCGTTCTGTTAATTATGAAGTACACCCTGTTTATCGTTTTATTCCTTGCGTTTTGGTTCAGTTCCTGCAAAAGGGTATGTTACAATTGCAGCCAATATTGCGCCTATTGTGTTTTAAAGGCCGATACAAACTTTATTACCAAGGTATGTTCCGATGGTAGTTCCTCTACTAAGGTAAATATGGCTTTAACTGCGCTAACCGATTCGGGTTATACCTGCATCCTGTTAAACGATAAACAAACCGTGTGCGATAGCAAAGGTTCTATTACCAGCGCTACGAATTACTACCAGAAGCAGGATTATTTCTGTAAGCCGGAAGAATAAAAATGTAAACGGGGCATCATCGTTTTACCAATAAGTCTTGTAAAAAAATTTCATTTTCCTATTGACAAAATGCCGGTTCGGATGTATATTATTAGCATAACGATTGATGAAGAAACAAGCAATGAAAACAACCAATCCAAATACAAATAAAGTTCACACTAATAACTTACCGTTCAATCAATCAGGGGAAATAAAAAAGGCCCCCTTTTCCCAAGGCAGGCCTGTTTTCAATAAAGAAAGTAAGGTGAAGTTATTTCGATAAGTATACTCTGGAAGTGTTGGTTTTCCCAGCATTTTTTACCGATACAAGGTAATAGCCGTTCGGTAATTCATCAAGGTCAGTCACTTCTTTTTGCGATTTCATTATGCTGTTGTATACCGATTCTCCTAACAGGTTATACACGTGCATTTCGGCATTTACATTGGTAACATCATTCAAATCAACAGTAACCGTTTTATAATGCGCGTATACGTTTATGATTTTAGCAGATTGCTCATCAATACCGGTAGCATAAGTAACCGATACGCTGGCCTGTGCGCTGGCTGTGCAACCATAACTGTTGGAACAGTTAACGGTTACAGTAAAATTACCCGTTTGCAGGTATGATAATGAAGGATTAGCAACGCCGTAAATAGTAGTGCCGTCGCCAAAATCCCAGCTATATTGATTAGCGTGTGATGCATTGGCGTTAAAGGTAACTTCCTGTCCTTTTACAATTACGCCCGGAGTACCGATACTTACCACTACATGGTTACCGGTAAGATGGAAATTATGGTTAGCAGGGTACGAACCGTAAATAAACGATACCATATAATCGCCTTCAGGTAGTGCATTAAAAATAAGTTGCGGATTGCTTACGTTGGGGTAAGTACCCAGCGGGTTATTATTCATATCCATTAACTGCACAATATCCCAGGTAATAGTAGTATCGAATGCTACAGAAATAGTACCGTCATTATTATCGCAACCGGCATTAGTAGATGAAAATTGAACCGGGTGGGTAATATGAAGGAAAAAACGGCCGTTCGATGGATCCTTGGTAGTTAAACTTGCCTGGTAGAAATTAGCGCGCAGGTCGGTAAATGTACCCAGATGACGGTCCTCCAGGCGGATAATTGAAGTAGGGTCGAAATTATTGATATCGCTAGCTATTATTTTATAGTTCCCGTCCACACTAACTTTAAAACCCAAAGGCACTACTTCAGTGTTCTGTAAAGTTCCATAACCGTTAATTGAACATTCCATACCTTCATTAGCATACGAATAAAAAGAAGGCACCCCCGGGACTGCATTAAAAACTTTGGCAGCATCTTCCGACGAATTATAAGCCGGGGAAATATCCTCATCAAAGAATACAGTAGCCTCATCGAGGTAGCCTGTAGTGGTGTTCTGCAAACGCAGTTTTATAGTATTCTTATTCTGCGTAGCGAATACGCTGAGTGTAAGGGCGGCAAGTAGTAGAGTAAAGGTTATTTTTTTCATACGCTTTGTTTTTCTTGTTCCTTCCAAATCAGTTCCTATACCTTTATTATACGACCTGCTTTGCGCCATGGTTGCGGGTTTTACACTCCTAATTCATGAGGTTTGTCATATACAATCCCCGTCTTTTACGAAACAGGCAATATGGTCTTGATTTTGCGTTGAGCGGAGTTTATATTGCCCGTATTCCCCAAGGTTTTTGGTCCCTTAAACGCCCACTTTGTAGGGAACAAAGGAGAAATGCCGTCCTAAGCGAAGTCGAAGATTACTTTAACTCTATAGTTCCGCTAACCGCCTGCTCTTTCAGCTCTTTGGCGAGGTCGTGGCCTAGGTAGTTCTCAATTAAACGATGGCCCAGGTAAATAGCAGGAGTTAAAACAAAGGCCGCAATGCATTTATAGATATAGTTAACCACCCCTACGGCAAACACCTGGTTAAGCGACCATTGGCCGGTTTGCCCGCGTTTGAGTAAATAAAACGCTATAAACAGCACCACAAAACTATCGATAAGTTGGGAAACAAAAGTTGAACCGGTAGAACGCAGCCATACCATTTTTTCACCAGTCCTTTCCTTCACCCAATGGAAAATACTGACATCAATAAATTGGCCTAACAGAAACGCAATAAGTGAGCCAACAATAATATTTGCCCCCTGCCCGAATACGGCGTTATAGGCCTTACCATAATCCAGTTCAGTACCATAATTGGAACTGCTTAACCACCAGGTAGCAGGCGAAGTTTTCATAGCGAGGTAAAGAGCCACATAAGCATACGTTATCATTATAGCGGCTATCCACGATATAAAGCGAACGCCTTTAACCCCGAAGTACTCATTGATAATATCGGTCATTACAAATACCAAAGGCCAAAGCAATACGCCGCAAGTTTGACTGATACCATCGAAGTGGATGCCGAATAAATCGAACACGGGTTTATGCATTCCAACCGTATCCTCTAGTGAGAATATCTTCACTCCCATGAATTCCGCCACCATCGCGTTCGCAATGAAGAAAGCGCTCATAACAATGTAGAGGCGGTTGGTTTTATCTTTGAAGTATTTCAAATCAGTTTGAGTTTCAGCTTTGTATTCTTAGCGTTCTTTGCGGCTTTGCGTGATAAAATACATTTCACGCCAAGGCGCTAAGTCGCAAAGGAAATTATACGACGACGTTGATAATCTTCCCCTTTACAAAAATGAATTTCTTTGGCGGATTACCGTTCGTCCATTTTTTTATGTTCTCCAGTTCAAGCACGTGTTGTTCCACTTGTTTTGAATCCAGTTCCAACGAAAGGTTTACCTGTGCCCTAACCTTGCCATTAATAGAAACAGGATAATTAAAACTATCCTCTGTTAGATACTTCTCCTCCACCTTTGGATACACTGCTTTATGAATACTTTCGGTATGTCCCAACTTCGACCAAAGTTCTTCGGTAATAAATGGAGCAAATGGAGCAAGTGCAATCAATAACGGCTCTAATATCTCTCGCTTATTGCAACCAAGGCTTGTCAATTCATTTGTTGCAATCATAAATGCTGAAACAGAAGTATTGAAACTTAGGCGATCGATATCCTCTGCTATTTTTTTTAGTGTTTTATGAAGCACTTTAAATTCCGCATCGGTGGCCTTATCCTCATTCACTTTCCAACCTTTCTCATCGGCAAACATCCGCCAGAATTTGCGTAAGAAGTTATAAACCCCGCTTATCCCTTTATCATCCCACGGCTTGCTTTGCTCTATAGGCCCCAAAAACATTTCAAACATCCTGAAACAATCGGCGCCATACTTCTCTATTACATCATCGGGATTAACGACATTGTATTTGGACTTGGACATTTTTTCGACTACCAGCGAAACTTCTACTCTTTCTTTTTCGCGGTCGCTTTCAGACTGGTTTTCATATGAAATGAAATAATTTGCAAATTTAGGATACCGCAACTTTGCTCTTTGCAAATTCTCCTCTGTAAGATAATACTTATCGCCTTCGGAGATTATATATTCAATCGGGAAATTAATTGCGATAATCGCTTTATCTAAAAATCTGTTTGAATCATTCGGAGGCGGAATAATACATCCATCATAATTATTACTCTCATCAGAAATAAACAATACGGAAATCATTTTACTCTGTCCCTGTATCATCCCCTGGTTCACCAACTTCTTAAACGGCTCATCGGTTTTTACATAACCTAAGTCGTACAAAAATTTGTGCCACATACGGGCATATAGCAAATGGCCTACGGCGTGTTCGGCGCCGCCAAAATATACATCCACATTACCCCAGTAATCCATCTTTTCTTTACTGGCAAATTCCTTGTCATTATGCGCGTCCATGTAGCGCAAAAAATACCAGCTGCTGCCAGCATAACCGGGCATGGTGTCGGTTTCGTAATGCTGCTTTACCCAATCGGCATTGTTAGCTAATGGCGAGCTCCCATCACCGGTGGGTTTGTAGCTGCTTACTTCCGGCAATACCAACGGCAATTCATTTTCGTTTAATGGCACCGGTATATCGTCATGTTCGCCTCCTTCAAAATGGCTATCGGGTTTGCCTATCACGTTATACTTAATAGGAAAAGGTTCCCCCCAATACCGTTGCCGACTATAACCGGCATCGCGTTGTTTGTAATTCACATTCTTCTCACCTATACCTTTGTCTTCTATTTCAGCAATTATCTTTTTAAGCGCGTCCTTTACTTCCATTCCGTTCAGGAAGCCGGAGTTTATCATCTTTCCCACCTTATCACCTATCTGCGCACCGGGGTAAGCGCTTTTATCAATTATCTCTACAATGGGCAACCCAAACTTAGTAGCGAACTTATTATCACGCTCATCATCGGCAGGTACCGCCATAATAGCGCCGGTACCGTAACCTATTAATACGTACTCTGCAATCCATACCGGTATCGGCTGGTTAGCAAACGGGTTGACTGCATAACTACCCGTAAACACACCGGTAACTTTTTTCTCCTGCTGCCGCTCCACATCACTCCTGCTTTTTACATAAGCAATATACTTTTCTACTTCCTGCTCTTGTTCTGCTGTAGTCAATTGCTCCACCAATTCGTGTTCCGGCGCAATTACCATAAAGGTGGCTCCAAAAATGGTATCGGGACGGGTGGTGAAAACTTCCAATTTGCTCCCGGAGCTTTGAATTTTGAATTCAACCCGGGCCCCCTCGCTCCTGCCTATCCAATTCCTTTGCACCTCTTTTATACTCTCGCTCCAGTCCAGCTTTTCAAGGCCTTCGAGCAACCGGTCGCTGTATTCGGTAATACGCAAAAACCATTGGCGCATTTTGCGGCGCTCCACCGGATGGCCGCCACGTTCGCTTTTACCGTCCTTTACTTCATCGTTGGCAAGTACCGTTCCTAAAGCCGGGCACCAGTTTACTTCGGCGTACGACAAAAACGCCAACCGGTAGTCCATTAATATTTGCTGTTGTTCCTTTTCATTTAATTCATCCCATTTACTTTTGTTGTTTGGGATACCTTGCGTTTTAAACTTCGCAACCAGTGTTTCAATTCCTTCAGCCTTATCTTTCTCTCGGTTATACCAGCTATTAAACAACTTCAGGAAAATCCATTGCGTCCACTTATAATAACCTGGCTCACAAGTCTTAAACTGGCGACTCCAGTCGAAGCTAAAGCCTATCTTGTCTAACTGCTCGCGGTAGCGCTTAATGGCTTTTTCGGTAGTAACAGCCGGGTGGGTACCGGTTTCAATGGCATATTGCTCGGCTGGCAGCCCAAAGGCATCGTAACCCATGGGATGCAGCACATTAAAGCCTTTTAACCTTTTATAACGAGCGTAAATATCGCTGGCCACGTAACCCAGCGGGTGCCCCACGTGCAAACCCGCGCCACTGGGGTATGGGAACATATCCAACACATAAAGCTTTGGGCGCGAGGCATCTTCGGTAACCTTATAGATCTCCTTTTCGGCCCAAATCTTCTTCCATTTACCCTCTATTTCAGCAAAATTATACTCCATTACTGCTCATAATTAATCACGCTTCAAAGTAAGTTTAAAAAATGATAAACTATAACACGCCCAACGAAACTTTAGCCATTCTGTACCGTGTAAACAGGCAATTGCCCTTTGTTTGCGTCAAAGGGTAAATGATTTGTTATTAAGAAGTTAAATGGCCCGTAATCGGCCTCCATTTTTGTTATTTTTGCGTTTTACTATATAAAAGAGTACCGAGAACCGCTTATGATTAAAGGAATTAAAGTTTTTACTACTGTATTACTGGCTTTTTGTTTTACTGCTTCTTTTTCCCAAAAACGTTACGAACAAACCGACAAGTACACCGAGGTAATAAACCTGCTGAATAATTACTATACCGATACGGTGAATGATGAAAAGCTGACCGAAGATGCCATTACGAAAGTATTGGAAGACCTCGACCCGCATTCGTCGTACGTTGCGTCGAAAGATGTAAAGAAGACCGAAGAACCTTTGGTGGCTAACTTTGAAGGAATAGGTATCACCTTCCAGATATTGAAGGATACTGTAATGGTGCTGGAAGTAATACCCAGCGGCCCTTCAGAGAAAGTGGGCTTATTGGCCGGCGACAAAATTGTAAAAGTGAACGACACCAGTATTGCCGGTGTAAAAATTGAAAACGAAGGAGTGATAAAAAGGCTCCGTGGCCCGAAAGGAACCAAGGTGAATGTTAGCATTATGCGTAAAAGCGAGCGTAACCTTATAGACTTTACCATTACCCGCGATAAAATTCCGATTTTCAGTATTACTGCTACTTACATGGCCGCACCGGGAATAGGATATATGCGCCTGGAGCGGTTTTCGGCCAGCACCGTGCAGGAGTTTTTGCAAGGTGTAGATAAATTACGCTCGCAGGGTATGAAAGACCTCATATTCGACCTGCAGGGCAACGTGGGTGGTTACTTATACAGCGCAGTTGACCTTTGCAACCAGTTTGTGCGCGACACCCAGTTGATAGTATATACCAAGGGTAATCACTCTCCTTACTTTCCTTACAATGCCAATAATCACGGCATTTTTAAAGAGGGCAAAATAGTATTGATGGTAGATGAAGGTTCTGCCTCCGCTGCAGAAATTCTTTCCGGTTGTATACAGGATAACGACCGCGGGTTGATAGTAGGCCGCCGTACTTTCGGAAAAGGCCTTGTGCAAAAACCATTTACGTTAGGCGATGGTTCGGTGGTGCGTATTACAACCGCGCATTACTATACTCCAAGTGGCAGGTGTATCCAGAAGCCATACGACAAAGGCAGCAAGGAATACCGCGATGATTATAAAGAGCGTTTTGAATCGGGCGAACTGTTCGGTAAGGACACTTTTAAATTCAACGATTCGTTGCGCTACCACACGCTTAATGGCCGCAGTGTTTATGGCGGCGGTGGCGTACTGCCCGACTTTTTTGTACCGTATGACACCTCTGGCAATTCGCCGATGTTCAACCTGCTGGTGCGTAAAGGGCTCGAAAGCAAATTCTGCCTCGAATATGTTGACCGGAACCGGAATATGCTGAATCATACTTATGTCAATGCCGATTCTTTCTTCAACAATTTCCAGGTAGATGATAATATACTGGCTGAATACTTTGCTGCAGCGGTAAAGGACAGCATCCTTAAACTAATGCCAGGCGCCCAACCAAAAACAGTGAACGATTATTTTACCAGCATACAGAACGACACCACTTTTAATTTTGAAAGAGATTACAAAAAGTCGGATAAAATATTCAAAGCACGGTTAAAAGCTACTATTGGCCGCAACCTGTACGACACCGGTATGTGGTTCAGGGTTATTAACTCAACCGTTAATAACGTTTACGCTAAAGCTATGGAGGTTATCACTAACGATAAGTTGTTCGATGTGTTGAAACCTAAACCGGTTGAAAAAGAAGACCCTAAAAAATCAAAGGGCAAAACGGACAAGCCAGTTAAAAAGGCGAAAAACGAAACCAGCGGTAAGTAGATGGATAATATCGGATTGTTTTACGGTACCGACACCGGCAACACAGAACGAATAGCCAAAAGGATAAAGGAACTGGTAGAAGCCAAACGGGGAGCCGGCACCGTTGACCTGCTTGAAATTTTCAGGAAGAATAAGGATGATATGGGTAAGTACAACTTACTTATCCTTGGAATGCCCACCTGGTATGATGGCGAACTACAAGGCGATTGGGAAGAGTTCATTCCCGAAATGCAGCAAATAGATTTTACGGGTAAAAAAGTAGCCTTCTTTGGCCTAGGCGACCAATACGGCTACGCCTCCTACTTTTGCGATGCGCTTGGCCTATTTGCCGAAATAGTTGAGAAAAATAAAGGAACCCTTATTGGCTTTTGGCCCATAACCGGTTATGAACACGACTACAGTAAAGCCCAGCGCGGCGATAAATTTGTTGGCCTCTGTATTGATGAAGACAACCAAAGCGAACTAACCGATGAACGAATGGTGAAATGGGTGGAGCAGGTTGTGAAAGAATTTTAGTATTGCCCTACTTATGCGCAATACAGGCATTAAACTCTTTTACCGTAGTTAAAACATCGTTTAGTGTATATTTTTTCTTCTCGTCGTATTTTTGAATAAGCGACGGACACTCGGCAAAAATTTCCTGATACTTCGTATTAAAATCATTCGCGTTGTCCTTTTTAGGAGTTTCATCATATTTTTCGGCAACATTGTAAACTTTGCCTTTATACCGGGCAATGTATTGTATGTAATATGTTACGGACCCACCGCCTCCACCTGCCATCCCAAACCCTCCTCCTGCACCGAATGCCATACCCGGAGCGCCTCCCGTCATCTCTTTCTCTTCATAAAAAAATAACTGGCACTCGCCATCAAGCACTAAACGACACAAACGGGCATGGGGTTTTACCTGGCCATACGCTGTTACCATTACCGACAAATACTTAACCGGTTCGCCGTTCTTATACACTAAAAATTCCGTAACTGCATCGGGTTTTATCTTCCCTTCATCTCCATTTCTATACCGTACCTTTATCGGCTTAGCCCCAAACTCCGCATCAAAACCAATTCGTACATAAGTAGTATCGGTACTATCGATCGCCATACCCTTTCGCCACCATTTGTATTCCCCCACGTTATAAAATTTAGAGTCCGGCGGCGAATTATCTGCCTGTTTTGCGTACGGCGACGACACTACCTGTTCCGCAGCTTTAAAGAGGATATCTCCTTTCTTGTTCCTGATAGTAGAGATCATATTAAATGCAAATCGGCTGATATTCCCATTTTTCTCCTGTAGACGGATATACCGGTCTTTTACCTCCTCAATAATTTTGCCTTCATACACAATATCCGTTTTAGTGGTAACAATTACCGTTGAGTCAGTTATTTGTGCTTTAGCAACAGGTATAAAAGCAAGTAGAAAAACGAAAAACAGGTACTTCATAGGTAATTTAACCGAAAGGTAGAAAAGGATTCAGAATTTGAGGCTTGGTCTTTATTTCGGTGGCACAATTACCTTATAATACTTAGTAGCATAGCCTGCCCAAACCCCTAAACCGTTACTAATGTTTGATTTTATTCTTACGTATTGCGAAAAAGGACTTCCGCCCCCATCATTTTCCAGCGTGTAATAAAAATCGTAGGTCTTGCTGTCGATATTACTCCATTTTACCACTACCGTATCTCCTTTCCAGAAATAGCTATCGGTATTAATATCAAAATCGGAGCCTGCCCGTTGGCCGCGCTCCAAAGGCAAGCCAACGCTTAAGCCTACAAATAGGCGGTCGTTAAACACATCGCCGCCCAGCGGGCTGTAAAAGCCCTCATCATTCCGCTTGGTTTTATAGCGCACAAAATTTCCAAAAGTATCGGGTACGGTAAAATAAGCATAAATGGCTACCAGCGAATCGGCAGCGCCCTTATCCGGGTGAGGGCGTATAGCCAACGAATCAATACCAATAGCAGTTGGAATATAAGTAGATGAAGTAACATGAAATGAATCGTTACCATAAAGTGGTGGCGCAACAATATCCAACGTGTAGGTAGTCCTTTCCTTACCGGCAAAACTAACCGGTGCATTGTTGAAGTAATTCAATATATCCGGTATGGTATATACGCAGATGTTGGGAATATCCGCCGAATCAACCGTTGTAAATCCAAATCCGCTTAATACCTGCTTTGCCTGTTCCGGCGGCAAATGCAGGTTCTGCAAACAAAACTCCTGCAGTACCACCTCCTGCCCTTCGCTCGATTTTACTTTTACTATAGCGCCGTGTACAAAATAGCTGCCTAAATCGTTCAGGCTTACAGTACCAAAAAATTTCTGGCTTTTGGTTAGCGTTACCAACGGAGGCACATCGTTTTCAATAGTACCATCCACCACAACCTGCTGAACAGAATCCGGTAAATTTACATTGATGTTTTTGGTGCAGGATGTGAAAAATACAACCGGCAGAATAGCCTGCAATAAAAACCTTCTTATGTTGCCTCTTCTTGCCATCAGTCGAATTTGAAATTCCATGTTATAGATGGAAGAATAGGAAACAGCGACGACTGCTTTGCCTGGAAGGTAAGCTGGTCGTTACCAGTACCACCAATAGTGCCCGATGCCTGTATGTAAACAAAATAAGGATTAGCCCTATTGTAAACGTTGTACACCGATACGGTTATATCCGACGAAAAATCGCCGTGCTTTTTCTTTTTAGGCAGGAAAGAATAAGTAAAACCTAAGTCGAGCCGGTGATAGGGAGCTAACTCAAAGAAATTCCGCGGCCCGTAAACATAATTTACCGTTCCTTCATTTAAAAAGAAAGATACCGGCAAGGTAGTATGCTGGCCTGTGGCAAACACAAACGTGGCCGATGCCTTCCAGTGCTTATTAAATTCATAAATACCTACTATCGATAAGTCGTGCCGGCGGTCGTACCTCGCTAAAAATTTCTGGCCGCCGTTTATATCCGGAAATTTTCTCCAGCTCCAGGCTAAAGTATAACCTATCCAACCAGTCCACTTTCCCTTTGCCTTCTTCACAAAAAATTCCGCACCGTAAGTCCAGCCCTTGCCATAAGTAAACAGGTCTTCTACATCCACTGTAATATTTCCTACTGCACTTTCGCCGTACTCTATCTGGTTCCACAACTGCTTATAATAAACCTCTACCGAAGTTTCAATCATGTCGTCTTTAAAATTGCGGAAATAACCAACAGAATTCATTAACCCTATTTGCGGCTTAACCGCTTTTGTGCTGGGTACCCACAAATCGATGGGCAGAGTTGTGGTAGAACTTGAAACAAGATGTATGTATTGTTTATTCAGGTTGGTACCCACTTTGATAGAAGAATTTTTATCCAGCTTAAACCGCATAGATAAACGTGGCTCCACGCTCCAGTAGGTTTGAATATTCTGCCCCGGTTTGTAGGTAAGTGTATCAATTGCCCGCCCGTCCTGGAACTCAATTTTGCTGAATGGCCCCATGAAATTAAAGATGGACGCCCGCAATCCGATATTCATTTTAAACCAGTGGGTAATATCAAAATCGTCCAGTACATAAATGGCGGCCTCATTCGCATATTTATTAGCCTGGTTAGTGGTTTTAAATTCGGTAGTATCAGCCCGGCCGGTTGCCTGGTAAGGGGTAAACACATGGAAATTATACTGCCAGCCGAATTTCATGGCGTGGCCAAGCGCGGGAGAATAGTCGAAATCCATTTTGGCGGTAGCCTCGCGCACTTTCGAATTCAGGTTAAAGGTTACAGTATTAAAACTGGTATTGGCCTTAAACCCGAAGTCGTTATAAATAAGCATAGTGTTTACAAACAACCGGTCGCTGAAGAGGTGATTCCAGCGCAGGGTGGCTGTTGAGTTTCCCCAAGGGAAATCGAGTGAAAAAATACCTTCCGGGTCATGGAATTTAAAAACATCGCGCCCGAAATATCCGCTAAGGTATAATCGGTCCTTATCGGATATCCGCCAATTTATTTTGGCGTTAATGTCGTAGAAATAATAGGAATTACCGGCTGCCTTGCCATCATTAATGTATGGTAAAATGGGTTTTAAAAGCAGGTCGATATACGTACGCCTTGCGGAGACAATAAACGATACCTTATCTTTTACAATAGGCCCCTGCACCGTTAAGCGCGAGGATATAAGCCCAATACCGCCGTCCACATTCCACTTTTTCATATTTCCCTCCTTCATTTGCACGTCCAGTACCGACGATATACGCCCGCCATAATCCGCCGGCATCCCTCCTTTAATAATGGTAGTATTTTTTATGGCATCCGAATTAAATACTGAGAAAAATCCGAACAAATGGCCGGTATTATACACCACCGCATCGTCCAGCAATACCAGGTTCTGGTCGGGGCCTCCGCCACGCACATAAAAACCTGTGTTCCCTTCACCGGCACCCATTATGCCCGGCAAAAGTTGCAGGGTTTTAAGAATGTCCACTTCACCCATGAATGCCGGGATAGATTTTGCCTGTTCCACCGTTATTTCCTGCTTGCCCATGTCGGTGCTCTCCACATTTTCTCCTTTTCGTTCCCCGGTTACCACCACTTCACCGGCTTGAATGGTAAAGGAGGGCAACTCAACATTTAACCGGATGCTGGAATCGAGTTGTACAACGTAAATTTTCGTAGCATATCCAACATATGAAATTCTTACGGTGTATTTACCCCTGGGTGCTGTTAGCGAGTAAAAACCGTAGTCATTAGCTGTAGCTCCTTTACCCAGTTCAACAATGTAGATGGAAGCAGCAGTAAGGCTTTCGCCATTGGCTGAATCTTTTACATAACCACTGATGGTATATTTGCCCCCAATTGGCTGGATAGCCGGTTTAGGGGGAATATAAGGGGTATCAACACTAACCCCGGTTATTGAATCCTGTGCAAACGATTTAGGTTGGCTGAGAATCAAAAAAATAAAAACAGAAAGCGCTACAGTGGCATTTTTCATCCGCACCACAAAAATAAAAAGTTGGTTGCCAATGTAGCAACCAACTGAAACAAATTTCCTCACGTGCAATTACAGTCCCGAAGCCGCTCTGCGCCTGTGGATACCCTCTCCTATTTCTTCCAGCATTTTACTGCAAAAAGCAGGCAGGTCATCGGGCTTACGACTCGTAACAATACCATCATCTACCACTACTTCTTCATCTACCCATTGCACTCCGGCATTTACAAGGTCGGTTTTTAACGAAGGCCACGAGGTCATTTTTCTGCCTTTCAAGTGTCCCGTTTCTATTAGCGTCCACGGGCCATGGCAAATTGCAGCTATAGGTTTTCCGTCCTGCATAAACGATGAAACAAAATCTACCACCTTCTTATTTATTCTTAACTGGTCGGGGTTCATTACTCCACCGGGCAAAACAAGCGCATCGTAATCCGCTGCCTTTACTTCATCAATCGTTTTATCTACATCGTATTCCTTTCCCCAGTTTTTGCTTGCCCACGATTTTATCTTACCGCTTTTAAGCGATACCACATCTACTTTTGCCTGTGCATTTTTTAATGCCTCCAGCGGTTTAAGAAATTCCGATTCCTCGAAACCATCGGTTACCAATATGGCTACTCTTTTATTTTCCAGTTTCTTTTCCATGATTTTTTAAGATTTTATTCGCTAAGAGGAACTAAAATTTGTGCCAAAAATACTACCAAGGAGGGTTACCTGGGCTTGTAACCAATAAACCCCCAAAAGGGAATTTATGGCAACATTGACCTGGGAAACCAGGTACGAAAGTAAGATTACTTCGGTTCATGGAAAACTCTGTTTCCCGCATCATAAAATAAATGATGTATATCAATCGTTACTTTTGAAACCAGCCTGCATTATATTATCGAATGCAGGCGCTACAAACCATACAAACCACCAATATGCAGCAGTCAACCAGCCCACTAACAACCACAAGTGAAGAAGGATTGGTAATGGCAGCAAAAGAAAACCCCGCCAGGTTTGCTGCCCTCTACGACAAATATTACCCGCAAATACTGGGTTTTGTTTACCAGCGGGTAACTACCAAGGAAGATGCCTTTGATATTACCCAACAGGTGTTTTTACAGGCTATGCTTTCGCTGCATAAATACGAGTTGAGGGGTTTCCCGTTTTCGAGCTGGTTATACAGGATAGCCATTAATGAAATGAATGCCATTTTCAGGAAGAATGAAAAACGGCGGGGCATCAACATCAACCAATTTCACTTGCAGAACATTGCCATGGAAATACAAGGCGAAAGCGATGCAGAAAAGGAGCAGGCAGTAATGAATGCCCTGGGCAATTTGGAAGACGACGACCTGCAAATAATAGAGATGCGCTTTTTTGAAAAACGGTCCTTTAAGGAAATAGCAGAAATACTGGATATAAATGAAGCCAGCGCCAAAATGAGGGTTTACAGGATACTGGATAAACTAAAACCGGAAATAGAAAAGAACATCAGAACCGCACTTTGATAACGAAAGATATTTGAATGACGAAAAATCTACAACAACAATGAAAAACTATAAAGTAAATACGGACCACGAGCCCTTGAACGAGGCAGATATTGCCAGGGGAAAGAACTTTAACGAAGTGCTTAAGAATTACCGCGCATTAAAAACTCCCTTTTTTAAAACAACTAAGTTCTGGGGTAGCGCTTCAGCATTAGTAGTGGCAAGCATTGCTTCTATTGTTATGTATAATAAAATGGCAGGCTTCGATAATGTTAACGGGCAGTCGCAACCATTTATTAATCCACCGGTAGCACAGGCCGATATACCGGCAACAAAATATGTCGTTCATACCGGAACCGACTCCACCATCCGGCACTTTACCGGTTCGTTGATACATGTACCTGCCAATGCCTTTGTAGATGCAAATGGAAAAATTGTAACCGGTGATGTAGAACTGAGTTACCGGGAATTTAAAAAGGTATCGGAGGTGTTTTTAGCGGGTATTCCTATGACCTACGATTCGGCTGGCGAACAATATCACTTTGAGTCGGCAGGAATGATGGAGTTAGGCGCTTCGCAGAACGGAAAATCGTTGCTCTCTAATCCTAATGCACCTATAACAGTTGATATGGTTTCGGCGCAAAAGGAAGACCGCTTCAATACCTATTACCTGGATACCGTTGAAAAAAAGTGGAAGTATCAATCACAGAGTAATTACATAGTCACTACTGAACGATCCGACACTCCCGTTACAAATACTATAGCTGAAACCCCTGAATTAAAAACAGTAAAGGAGGAAATAGCAAAAATTGAACGCCACAAGCCGGTTGAACCTAAAAAGCTGGATAACACCAAGCCGAAGTTTACCATTAAGGTAGATGAAAAGGAATTTCCCGAAGTGGCTATTTATAACAATGTAAAATTCCAGGCAGCAGATGATAGCTACGACCCGTCGAAAGCGGATATAGAATGGAATAACATTGAAATGAAAAAAGTGGACGGTACAAAGAATTACGAGATAACGTTCAGTAACTTCAAGCAAAGCTATTCGGTTATTGCAACCCCGGTATTTGCCGAACAGGATTACGCCGATGCAAAAGATATTTACGAAAAGAAATATGCCGAATACCAAAACAAGTTAGCCAAACGAAAGGCCGATGAGGCAAAGTTATTGGCCGACATGGATGCAAAAGCCAAAGACGCTACAGAGCGCATAAGGAAAGAAATGCAGGAAATTGAAGCCCGGCGTAAAGAGTATGAAGCCCGCTTACAGCAAAGTAACCTGGTTTACCGCACCTTTATGGTAAACTCTTTCGGGATATGGAATTGCGACTGCCCAAGCCGCTTACCTATGGAAGCAAGCGTAGTTGCCACCATTATGGATGCAAAGACAAAAAAACCATTGCAAATACAAACCTGTTACCTTGTTGAAAAGGGAAGGAATATGATGTATACATACACTCCAGGCAGCCTGGGCAATTTCCGGTTCAACCCGGGTGCTGAAAATATGGTATGGGCTGTTACCAGTGATTTGAAGGTGGCAGTAATGAAACCCGAACAATTTAAGGCGGCAATGGGAGGCGGAAAGCAAATGCAGTTAGAGTTGAATGTAATTGATAACAAATTCAAATCGAGCAGTGAAGTACAGGAATATCTTGAAATATAAATGGGTGTAAAAAGAATTCTTTCTATACTGGTTTTGGTGATGCCGGTCCTTGCTTTTGCACAAAGCAGGGATACGGTATTTACAGTAAAAGCTCCCGTCTCAGCTATAAAACTATTGCCTGAAACAGATGTGCTATACCAAAATACATCCAAGCGGTTTCATATTGTTAAACCTTCCTCAACCGTAATTGATACCATAATATTTGAAGGAGGAATAGTAAAAATAAACGACTCCGTTTTCACACTTAAGCCCACCAAATCGAAAACCGTATTGCTGAAGATATACGAAAAGCTGGCGAATGGAAAATCGTCGCTGGCATTGGTAAAAGAGTTTTCATCACAAAAATTTATGGAACCTAAACCCAATGTAGACGGAGTGGATAATGATTCAGCCATCCACCGGATGAAGGTAGTGGCACAGGGCTATGTAAACGTGCCTGTACGCCCCGATAAGGAGTTGAAACGGGCAAGCTACAAGGTGCTTTCATTTGAAATGGAGTCTGCCTCCAATGGCAAAATAAATACCCTTAAAACCAAAGGTAACCGGATGAGCTACGAAATGCGCGATGTATTAGATAAAATGAGCGATGGCGGGGCCTTTCAAATAAACAACATCCGCTATCTGGTACAGGAGGATACTTTTACTATTCAGCAGCCGTTAAGGGTATATATTATTAACGATAGTATTAATAAATTTTAAACAATGCGGGCATTGCTTTTCATGTTCGTCTTTTTCCATTTGGGATTATTGCCGGCACAGAAAGAGCAGGTGTTCAAAGTATCCAAAAAGGTCATCTTAACTCCCGACGAACCTATACTCGGATATAACCTAAAATACCAGTTTGTTTTGGAAGGCATAAATCCAAAAGATATTACCCGCGTATATTTTGAGGATGGTTTGGCAAGTTTCACGGGTCCGGTTATCGATATTTGGGTTTATCCAAAAATTGCCATTAATCCGGATGGTCCTGTATTAGAACCTACTTTAAAGATATTCGGCACAACAAATGGAAAGGAGTTTATTCTTTATAAAAAGCAATTCACGCTTGGTGCAGCAGACCCTATGTCCCTTAAACCTGAGCCAACAACGCCAAGCCTGATACATGTATTTTCGTTTGGCATTCCATTACAGCGTACAGATTCTATACCTGTGGATAGATTGTCATTTTCTAATGGGTTATATGTATTTAATAGTGGCCGTACCAATATAGAATATGCAGTCACTTCCTTTAAATTAACCATAACGCACAGTAAAGTTATTCAAGCATATTCTACTGTGGGTAATCAGCTATCAATTCAAATGACCGATGCTCTCGGTAAACTTCAGAAGGGAGATAAAGTATTGCTAAGTGACATTCACTACAAGTGTATTAATGCCTCGCCCGATGATTTGGTGGCAGGGCCATTTGAACTGATGATAAAAGCGGAATAGATGAGAAAATACTTTACACTTTACTTTTGCATCTGCACCCTTTCAATTTTTGCTCAAAAAGAAGCAACGTTTAAAGTTGCAGCACACCCGAACATCCAACTTATACCGGGTATAGACACCATTATAGCTGGGACTAATTACAGTTTTATGTTAACCGGTATAAGTACCGGCGCTATTCAGCAAGCTGTCTTTACCGGTGGAACCGTGGACCTGATTGATTCGGGCATCAGTTTGTACGTTGATACTGTTTCTACGACAGGCGAAGAACATCTATTACAATTGTATGTTTCAAAAAATGGAAAAAGCGTTGTTGCATTCGAAAAAAAATTCAGAGTTATAGTGGCTGATACTATACCTGCATTTATTCCACGTTCTCTTGTTAGTGTATTCCCCGTCGCCACCTTTTGGGACGATATAAGCACTCAGCTTTTCAGCACCAATCGTTTTTCGAAGGAAGAGCTTCAAAAAGATAGCGTGAAATTATATATATCCTATATAAAGGACTGGTGTAGCATAATTTCATTTAGAATGCGAGTTACCTGTGGGGACGAAAGGCACGATTACTCTACTAAAGGAGAAAAGTTAAGTGCCGATATGATTAAGGCCATACATGAAGTAACAGGGGGCTGTAATATTATGGTATGGGATGTACGCTATAAACTGGTCAAAACATCTTATGTGGCCGAGGAACAGGTTACCGGACCTTTTGAGATCTTCGTTAAATAGGCACTTCCTATTCATTTGCACCCTATTCCTTAAAATTTTTGTATTCTGTATTGCAGATTGCTCATTGGCTACTGCCAATTGCCCATTGCCTACTGGTTACGCTATCCTCAAATTATTCCCTGCCGGAATAACCTTTCGTGGCTTTTGAACCACTGTTGCTGCTTCTACTTCCGTAGCTTCAGTTTCGGCATCTGCTTCAGCGGCAGCGCCCATACAGAAGAAATTTATGCGGGCCCGCAGCATCCGGCTGTTTACATCTAAAGTGCCGTTATCGTTGCCGTAATGCTTAAAGATGTGGTCCAGGCCTGTCCAGGTCATAAACCAGGCTAATGGCTCGGTAAGCGCCGGTAAACTGTTCAGCAGGAAAATATCCTGGCCGATAGACGAAACATAAGCCAACCCTATAATGAGGAAGAACCCTGATAAAGTAAGAATATACCCCTTGCGCGAGGTACGGCGGATGCTTTCCAATTCAGCATTTCGCTTCGTAGTAAAATGCGCCTTCAGGTGACCGGTAATGATTGATTCAATTTCTTTATCGGCCTTGTCATCCAGGATATTAAATTTCAGGAATACTTCGGCGCCGGCTTCTTCGCGCACCATCTTGGCTATTTCGGTAATAAAGTCGTTGGAGAGGCGGCGCTTATCGAGCGGCCGTGTATCGAAGCCTGAGAATACATCGCTGTATTTGTCTATCCAGATATTAATACCCGAATCGTCAAACATGGCGCTTAGGTCTGTAGTATCCTCTATCGACGCCAGTATGTCCTTTTCAGCTTCACTCATGGTACAGGTTAAATAACTTTAAGGGCATTCAAAGCGCCCTTTGTATAAATACTTACGGTAACTATATAATAAGGTTGCGTGTATGTACCGGTGTTACAGGAGGATTGTATAATACAAAGTGGGAATTGAGAAAGCCGTGCGAAAGTGTTGAAGTGTTAAGGTGTTGATGTTTTAATGCAACGCCAACCGGCCTACCGTCAGGCAGGCACATTCGTACATTAACACAAAATACTTTTGGGTAAACTATGAACCGTTAACCAATTACGCTTTCAGCGTAGAAACCGCGGCAGCTTCGTCATCCAATATGCGGAAAACGCTTTCCACTTTGGTGGTTTTAAGCAGCTTTTTAACCTGTTCGGGTAAGTGGCAAAGGGCAAGAGAACCGCCCGCCTTTTTAATTTTCGAAACCGACGAAAGCAACATTCCTAAGCCTGCGCTATCAACAAAGTTTACCTTGCCAAGATTGAATATAACACGGGTATTACCGGCTTCTATATTCTGCATTATCATTGCCATTACTACCGGGCTGGCTTGTACGCCTAACAGGTTTCCTTCCAGGTAAATTATCAGTACGCCGTCTTTCAATTCACTTTGCATAGTGTTAAACCTTTGTTGTGGTTATTGATTTTTACGGCAAAGGCATACAATTAGTTATATCAAAACGAAATAATTTATGAAGTATCTCCCGTTATAACTTAAATAAAAGCATTAAGGTATTTCGAATATATGCCCCTAGTTACAAATCAGTAACTTGCCCGTAAGCGTTTCCATACCGGTTACTACCTGTACAAGGTACATACCGCTGGCGTTTAGCTGGAAATTTTTGTATAGCTGCCCGGTTACTTCTTCGGTTTTTATAACACTACCCAGTGAATTTAGTATCCGTATCTCCCGCGCACCGGGCGGTATTTGTACAGTAAAGTTATTTGCCGAAGGGTTTGGGTACACTCCTACCTGCTCTTTGGTTTCCGTAATGGATGAAATAGTAACCCCCATCGCCAGTGCAAGCGCGTGGTAAGCGTTAATGCGCCCGTGGCCATAGTATTTATCGTAACCGGTAGTGTCTTCAGCAGGGTCGCCTACTTTATCTATGGCGGTAGTTTCAATAATCGACTTTACTTCCGCCGGTGTAAGTTGTGGCTCTTTCGCAAGTATTAAAGCCGCCAACCCGCTAACGTGCGGCGTGGCTTGCGAAGTACCGCCGCCAAATTGGGTATAATCGGTATCGCTTTTGTTCGACAGTCCATAAATATAACTGCCCGGTGCCATTACCGATAAATTATTGCCATAACTACTGCCACTGCTTACCGTATCCCAATAAAAATGAACTACGCGGTGGTCAACTGCGTCTGTAGCACCTACCGCAATTACACCGGTATACGCAGCAGGATATTGCGGCGCATCGGTGTTCAGGTTACCTTCGGCTGCAACAATAACAACGTTACTGCTTAGTGCATAGTTAATGGCATCCTGCATTGCGTACGTAAACTCGCCCCCTACCAACGACATACTTATCACCCTCGCACCTTTATCTACTGCATAATAAACACCATCCGTCCACCACGAGGTTTGCCCTGTACCGGTGCTATCGATAGCCTTTACTATCATCAGCTTGCAATTCCAGTCCATACCTGCATAGCCGATATTGTTGTTACCGCTGGCGCCCAAAATACCGGTTACATTGGTACCGTGACTCTGGTCGTCGGTGGGGTCGTTATTTTCATAAGCAAAATTCCAACCGGTATAGTCGTCTACAAAATCGTTTTGGTCGTCATCAATACCATTGCCTGGTATTTCGGCATAGTTATGCCATATGCGGCCAGCAAATTCCGGGTGGCCTAACCGTAAACCGGCATCAATTATGGCCACAACAATACTGCTATCGCCCTGGCTAAGGGTCCACGCGTCTTCCATATCAATATCCACACCGGCCTTGCAGGGATAAACATTAAAACTACCGTCGTTATGCATATCCCATTGCTTATGGAAAAAAGAATCGTTGGGAACTACCTTCTGTCCCTCTACTCCGGCTATGGTGCCTATATAATCCGGCTCGGCGTATTCCACCTGCCCGGTAGCGGTGTAAGCATTAACGATAGCAGGTATATCGCTGCCCTTCGGGAAACGGATAACATAAAAGTAGTTATTGGTCTTCATCCCCATCCGGTGGGCCGTTACCCTGGTAGCGCCGTACTTGCGACTTATGTTATCAATAGCATTGTTACCGGTAACGTTGGGCGTTATAACGGAACGGGCTGCAGCATTTTTTAGCTTAACAATAACCTGGCTGGTTTGGGCATTACTTGTAATAATAGCTGCTAAACACAGCACAAGAGTAAAAGCGGTAAGGCGTAGTGTTTTCATATCAGCAAATTAAGGATAAAAATAGATTTTGCTTATACTGTTAGGAGATTTTAGCATTTAGCCACGGCTATTCCTTTTCCAACATCTTCTTCAACTCGTTCAGCTTCATAATAGCTTCCACCGGAGTAAGGGAGTTTACTTCTATCTTTTCAATTTCTTCGGCCAGGCGTTTTAGTTTCGGGTCGGTAATGTCGAAGAAACTCAGTTGCATATCCTGCTTTGGGAGTTGTTTTACCACCTGTTTAAGATCGGTGTGCCTTTGGCGCTGGCTTTCCAGTTCTTCCAGCATTTCATTGGCGCGGTCGAGGATGGCCTTGGGCATTCCCGCCATTTTAGCTACGTGTATACCAAAGCTGTGTTCGGTGCCGCCTTCAGTGAGTTTACGCAGGAAAATAACCTTGTGCCCTGTTTCTTTTACCGCTACATGGAAATTTTTAATGCGCGGATATTTTTCAGCGAGTTCGTTTAACTCGTGGTAGTGAGTAGCAAAGAGTGTACGCGGTTTTGCCGCCGGGTTGTTATGCAGGTATTCCGCTAAACTCCACGCAATGGAGATACCATCGTAGGTGGAAGTGCCGCGGCCAATCTCATCCAGCAAAATCAAACTGCGCGCCGATAGGTTATTCATAATGCTGGCGGTTTCGTTCATCTCCACCATAAAGGTACTTTCACCGGCGCTTAAATTATCGCTGGCCCCTACCCGGGTAAATATTTTATCGGCCAAACCAATTTTCGCCTCCGTTGCCGGTACAAAACTGCCCATCTGCGCCATCAATACTATTAACGCAGTTTGACGGATAAGTGCACTTTTACCGCTCATGTTCGGACCGGTGATAATAAGCACCTGCTGTGTTTCATTATCCAGGAAAATATCGTTGGGTACGTATTTTTCACTTACATCCAGTTGCATTTCAATGACCGGGTGCCTGCCTTCTTTTATTTCAATCGCATACGAATCATTCACATCGGGTTTGCAATAATTATTACGTACCGCAACTTCCGCCAGCGATAAAATACAGTCTATCCGTGCCACCAGGTTGGCATCCTGCTGTACGGTTATCACAAAGTCCTTCGAAAAGCGTATCAACTCCGCAAATAGTCTTTCCTCCAATACCTGTATCTTTTCCTCTGCCCCCAATACCTTCTGTTCGTATTCCTTCAATTCCTCGGTAATATACCGTTCGGCATTGGTTAGGGTTTGCTTGCGTATCCAGTCAAGGGGCACCTTGCTTTTATGCGAGTTGGTTACCTCTAAAAAATATCCGAATACGCTGTTAAACCCTACCTTCAGCGAATTAATACCGGTGCGGGCAATTTCCTTTTGCTGTATACCGGTTATATATTCTTTGCCGGAGTTCTTAACGGCGCGCAGGTCGTCCAATTCTGCATTAAAGCCATCCTGTATAAAATTGCCTTTGGCTATAACCGGTCCCGCTTCTTCGTATATCTCCTTCCCTATTTTATCAATCAGCGTGTAACAGGGGTTCAGTTGCTCACTTATTTTGCGCAAGTTTTCGCTCTTCGAGCCTGCTAATAATGTTTTTAATTGTGCTATGGCAGTCAACGCCCTTTTCAACTGCACCATTTCGCGCGGGTTCACTTTCTCCAGCGATACTTTGGATATCAACCGCTCTAAATCTCCTACTGTGCGCACCTGCCGTTTCAGTTCATCGGCTTCCGCACTTTGCTTTACAAAATATTCTACAGCCTCTAACCGGTCGGCTATTTTTTTCCTGTCTAACAATGGCATTACTATCCACCGTTTCATCAACCGCGCCCCCATGGGCGATGAAGTATGGTCCAGCACATCCAGCAAAGTTTTACCACCTGCGTTTGGCGAGTATATCAACTCCAGGTTGCGGATAGTGAACCGGTCCAGCCACACATACTGCTCATCGGTAAGTTTGGTTAGCCGGGTAATGTGGGCAAGGTTATGGTGCTCGGTATCTTTTAAATATTGTATGGCCGCGCCGGCTGCTATTACCGACAGGCGTTCATCTTCCACTCCAAAACCTTTCAGCGAATTGGTTTCGAAAAGTTTCAGCAGTATATCCTGTGCATTCTCGTAACTGTAAACCCAGTCATCCAGTTTATAAGCATAGTGCTTACTGCCGAATTGCTGTGCAAACTCCTTCTGTTTCGATTTTGGGTAAACAATCTCCGACGGCGAAAGCGACTGTATCATCTTTTCGGTATACGCCGCATTACCCTCAGCCATTAAAAACTCGCCGGTAGAGATATCGATAAAAGCAATTCCGTAATTATCCTTCTCGAAATACACCGAAGCAAGGAAGTTGTTCTGCCTTGTTTGCAGGATATTATCGGCCAGCGCCACACCGGGCGTTACCATTTCGGTTACACCGCGCTTTACAATACCCTTCGCCATTTTAGGGTCTTCCAACTGGTCGCACACGGCCACGCGCATTCCCGCCCGCACCAGCTTCGGCAAATAAGTATCCAGCGAGTGATGCGGAAAGCCGGCCAGTTCAATTTCGCTGGCCTTGCCGTTAGAGCGTTTGGTAAGCACAATCCCCAATACTCCGGCCGCCCGTTTGGCATCTTCACCAAAGGTCTCGTAAAAATCGCCCACGCGGAATAGCAAAATGGCATCGGGATACTTCGCCTTGAAGGTGTTGTACTGCTTCATTAGCGGGGTTTCCGTTTCGCTCATCGCGCTCTTAATCATGGTCCTATGAACTGTCATGTATCCTAAAAATTCAGGTAATTTACCTGCCCCGAAAATACAAACTGTGCTTACTTTGCCAACCAAAACTTTCAAACAATAATGAGCCGCAAATTGCTGAACGAAGAACTGCCCCGGCTGACGAAAGACGAGTTCCGCCAGACGGAAAAAATGCCCCTTGTTCTGGTGCTGGATAATGTGCGCAGCCACCTGAATGTAGGCTCTATTTTCCGTACGGCCGATGCCTTTTTGATAGAGGCTATTTACCTGTGCGGCATTACGGGCACTCCGCCCCACCGCGATATCCACAAAACCGCCCTCGGCGCCACTGAAACCGTAACCTGGAAACACTTTACAGATACCCTTCAAGCCGTTCAGGAATTAAAGCAGGCAGGTTACAAAATTATCAGCATAGAACAAGCCGAAAAAGCCACTATGCTGAATGCTTTTGTACCCAAAAGGGGCGAAAAATACGCCATCGTATTTGGTAACGAGGTAGAGGGAGTACAACAACAGGTAGTAAGCGAATCGGATATAGTTATTGAAATACCCCAATACGGTATGAAACACTCGCTGAATATTGCAGTAAGTGTGGGGATAGTGGTGTGGGAAATAACGCACCCGTGATTATGAAATACTTCCAAATTCACATCTTTATTACATGAAACGAATAACTGCCTCCGCCCTATTCTTCTTATTCCTTGCCGCCTGCCAGAGCAACGAAATAGGTCACAGCCGCGATGTAAACCAGGATGAAATTTGCCAGAGCTACCTTATTAATTACGATGCAGCAAAAGATAAAACGGAAATAACGGCTTTCTTCCGTTTTGCGGGGCCCAATGGAACGACACTAATACTGGATAGCACCTCTAACATTACACTGGATGGGGAGCCATTAAGCGAAGTACAAGACAACTCAATGGGTTGTTATTACCACAAAAGCGTAACCGGTAAACTGGCCGATAAGGAATATGTATTCGCCTTTACCGACCTGAACAATAAAAAATTCGAGAACAAACTGAACTTTACGAACATCCAGATAGAGCCGCTAACGGATACCCTGTATCGTGGCGACGGACTTACCATTCACTTTACCGATAAACCGGAAGGAAGAAACGAAAATATGACGGTAGAAATAACCGACGATTCCACCACTGTATCCCAAACGTGGCAGAACGTTTACTTTGAACGCATAAAATTTCCGAAGGAAAAACTGGATAAACTGCACGGTGCGGCTTTTATTACCATCAAACGCGAAGGGCTATTTAACCTGAAACAACACACCCACGCCGGGGGGGCTTTTTATACTCAATATGAATTGGCTCCGAAAAAAATTGTACTAGTTGAATAAACACTTTACCATAGAAGCACGGAGCACACGGAGTTACACAGAGAAAACTATTCGCTAATTCTCACATCCGCTAATTCGTTAATTATTTTTCCCCTCTTTCCTCCTTTATCCTGTCGTACGCTTCTTTAATCTGCTGGAACTTTCGGGCCAACTCTTTTTGCTCCTTTTCGGTTAAGTGATGGTTCCGGTCGGGGTGGTATTTAATGGCCAGCCTGCGGTAGGTGTTCCGTATTTCGGTGAAAGTAGCTTCGCGCTTTACGCCTAATACTTCATAAACGGTTACTACCAGTTCGGTATGGGCGCTTTTAATTTTCTTAAACTCCACATCATTGATGTTCAGGTAACCCGCAATGCGGAAGATGAAATAATTTTCACGCTCGCTCAACGGGCCATCACTCATTGCCAAATCGAAAAGAAAATGGACCACCTGCACTCGTGTTGGATGAGCAGCATAGTGCCGAATCAAATCGCAGGCAGCGTTCAGGTCGTACTCCTTTTGCAGACAGTGATTGATAAGCACCGTTCGCTTAGCGGAATATTTTTCATCGAAATGTGCATCGAAGAAACTTTTAGTGAACGAAACTTCTTCGAGGTTTACGTTGCCGTCTATTTTTATAAGGTGCGAGGCCAGCACCACAAGGTTTGTTTCAAACTCCGAAATCCCTTCCAGTGTTTTGCTTTTATTGCCGCTCTCCAGCATGGTACCCGTAATAAAACCCAGCAGCCCGCCGATGGGGTTACCCGTCAGCATCCATCCTAAACCTGCGCCAAGCCATTTTTCGTATTTCATTTATGAAGTAGTGAGTAGTTAGTATTGCGTATTAAGACAAATACCTGCATTCCTTTGTGTTGCTTAGTGTACTTCGTGTCTTAATGGTTAAGTATTTTCCATTTTACCATAGTGTAACTTTCCTTTCATTACATAGTAACCCATTATAAGGCCTATAATAATGAACGGGATACTAAGCGCCTGCGTTTTGCTGATAACGCCGGTAATAAACCAGCCTTCGGCCTGTTTAAGAAATTCGAGCAGGAAGCGCACTGAAAAAATATACACCAGGAACACCGATATATAAATACCCGGTTTCGATTCCTTGTATTTCGTAAACATCCACCACATAATACCCGCTAATGCCAAATACGCCATGCTTTCGTATAGAACGACCGGGTGGCGGGGCGTATTATCCACTTCACGGAAAATAAATGCCCATGGCACAGTAGTGCGGATGCCATAAAGTTCGCTATTGATAAGGTTACCGATTCGTACCAGCGCCGCCAGTACCGGAAAACAAATAGCACTTATATCCAGCCACCACAAAAAACTATACTCTTTATTGTGTCGGCAAAAAAGATACAACCCTATTACCCCGCCCACCAAACCACCGTGACTCGCCAGTCCGCCTTCCCACACAGCCACAATTTTTGCCGGGTTAGCCAGGTAAAAATCGAGGTCGTAAAAAAGAATATGTGCCAGCCGCGCGCCTATTAAGCCGCCGAGGAAAACATATTGCAGGGCTATGGTCAGTTTATCATCATCGCGCTTTAAGCGTTTAAAGATTTGCAGGCCGATAAAGTAACACAGCAAAAGCGATAACCCCCACAACAAACCGTACCACTTAATATAAAAATGACCAAAGCCAATGGGTGTGTTGGGATTGGGGTCCCAATCAATAAATAAAAGGTGTTGCATAAGGTTCAAACCTAAGATAAAATGCAGAGAGCAAAAAACACAAAGAAAAAACCTTATAAAGACAGGATGACGTCCTGAGGCTCTCGAAGGACAATAAAAAAAGGCGGACTTTTCCTTGCCTACCCTTCGAGAACCTCAGGGTGGCAGTTCCCTTTTATGGTTCTAATCTTTATTCATTCTGCTTAGAGATAGTTTATAGATTTGAACTATGCGAAAGAACCTGCTGTTTACTTTTATCCTGATATCATTAACCGTACTAATCTCCCACGCCCAACAGTATTCTCCCGAAAAACAATTCTGGGATTATTTTACAACGCGGGTCAGGCACGTGGATAGCCTGCCCTACCAGCCTAAGTTGTTATCAGCCATTAGCAGGCAATTGCTGAAAATAGATTCCTCGCTGGGGATGGGAATGCTGATGCAGTTCCAGGATAAACAGGTAATACACGTAATTTATATTACCGCCCATGGCAACGCTGCTAAATTCGACCAGGTGCGGCAATTAGTAGCGGCTTCGCCGGTTATTAATAATGCAAAGATTATAGCGTTTGAACCGGCTGGTTATTTGCCGGACGAATTCAGTGTGGGCGAAACAAAAATTAAAACCCGGGATGTTTATTTTACCGCTACCAACGACAGCACGCTATCCGTTGAATTTTACTTACAGGTAATAAAAGATGATGACCGGGAGGATTTCCTGAACCAGTTCCAGGAAATGGTTTACCATTTTATAGGCGAGTACGCTTTTGCGCAGGTAAATACATTGGGCATAAACGATATTAGCAGCGCAAAAAACAAAGCCGCACTAAAACCATTGAAAGAATTACCGCAGACGATCAATAAACTGTTGGCGAAATAGTTACCGCTTAACTATTTTACTTTGAATGCTTGCGGATAGCGTCTTCGATTACGCCCCCTTCAATCAGTCCGAGGCTGCGCCATACTTCCTTACCTTGCTTATAAAGCACCAGTAAAGGTATCGACTGTATATGCATGGTGTTTGCCACACCGGGGTTCTTATCTACATCCACGGCAAATAATTCCACCTTATCTTTATTTTGTTCCACAACCCGGTCTACTTCGGGTTTCAGCATCCGGCAGGGGCCGCACCACACCGCGCTAAAATCAACCAGTACCAGTTTGTTGCTTTTCTTTATCTGGGCAAGGTATTGGTCGAAACTCATTCCTCCGGCTTCCGGTATAACCGACTTCGGGCTTTGCCCGTTACAGGACATAAATAATAAAACAAGTACCGGTAACAGCGAACGTAATCTCATAATTTATTTGTTGTGCTCGTTTATAAGTGTCGACTTGGGAACATCGGTTTGCGAAATACCGGAATATCCTTTTGCTATATCAACCACGTTCTCAAATCCACGCGACTTAAGAATGGAAGCCGCCACCATACTCCTGTACCCACCTGCACAGTGTATGTGATACGTCTTATTTCTGTCAATAGAACTCATCCAGTCGTTTATATGGTCTAACGGGTGGTTGTCAACGTTCGTAATGTGCCCCGCTTCGTACTCGCCCGGTCTGCGTACATCCAGTATGTTCAGTTTATCGTTATACTGTTTGGCAAACTCTTCCGGTTGTATAGACGTAATACTATCGGTTTCCTTACCGGCCTGTTGCCAGGCTGCTATACCGCCGTTCAAATAACCGAGGGTATTATCGAAACCCACCCGTGCTAAGCGGCGTACCGCCTCTTCTTCCTTTCCTTCCTCGCAAACCAGTAGTATGGGCTGGTTCAGGTCGGGTATTAACGTCGCCGCCCAAATGGCAAACTGTCCGCCCAAGCCGATATTGATAGAGTTAGGTATAAACGATTTGCAGAACGTTTGCGCCTCACGGGCATCCAGCAACAATGCATGGGTTGCTTCCGCTACGGTTTCAAATTCATCCGGTGTCAGTTTCTTTAAACCGGTTGAGTATACTTTATCCAAACTACCGGGGCCCTGTTTGTTCAACATGGCGTTCTTGGCAAAGTACGATGGCGCCGGAGCTAAGCCAGTGGTTACTTCTTTAATAAATTCCTCTTTGCTGATATTCTGTAAAGCGTAGTTCACCTGCTTTTGATGGCCAAGCGTATCGAATGTTTCCTTGCTCATACTTTTACCACAGGCCGAACCGGCGCCGTGGGCAGGATAAACAATTACGTCATCGGGCAAAGTCATTATTTTATTGCGTAGCGAATCGTACAACATTCCCGCCAGGTCGTTTTGTGTAACGTTTGATTTGATAGCGAGGTCAGGCCGGCCTACATCGCCGATAAACAAAGTATCGCCGGTAAAAATGCAGTAAGGTTTACCGTTCTCGTCCAGCAACAAATACGTACACGATTCCGGTGTGTGGCCCGGTGTGTGAATTACCTTCAAAGTTATCTTACCAATCTTAAATTCTTCCCCGTCTTTAGCCGAGTGACAATCGAATCCGCAACTGGCATTTGGGCCATAAACTATGGTAGCGCCGGTTTTTTGCGCCAACTCTACGTGCCCCGATACAAAATCGGCATGGAAGTGGGTTTCGAAAATGTATTTGATTTTGGAGCCTTCCTTTTCGGCCTTGGCTATGTACGGTGCGGTTTCACGTAAAGGGTCTATAATCACTGCAACTCCTTCACTTTCAACATAATATGCCGCTTCGGATAAACACCCGGTATAAATCTGTTCTACTTTCATGTTCTTATATAAGACGACAAATTTCGGTAATAATTGTGAGAGGGGGAAATGAGGCCTAGTTCATGGTTTACGGATGACATTTAATGTGCCGCCTGTTGCTTTTCTTGTTCCTTTTCAACCAGCTCTTTCAAGCCTTTCAAAACCTTATCCCATCCTTTATCCGAGCGGGCATATCTTTTTTCTGCGCCGTCACCTTCACCCACATCGTCCGTTACTGATAAAGTTGTTTGGCCGTTCTCATATGTAAGCTCATCCCTCACGGTCGAATAACTGTTGCCTTCATTCTCACCGCTTTTATTTTTCAAGGTGTATTGTAAAAGCTTTCCCGGTTCAATTTTTACAATGTGCCCGTTCAGTTCCATTTTAATTACCAAAAACATTTTCCCTTTGAAAGTTATACTGCTGCCCACCTTCCAATCAGAAAAGACTTCGCAATTGAAAAAATATTTTTTTGTTTTCTCGGGATTAGTAAGCGCATCCCAAACTGCTATAGGCGTAGCATTGATGGTTATTTTTTTCTTTACCACAAATGGTTCCATGTTGTTATAGTTTAATACCTTATTGCAAAGTTGGTGCCAGCTGCAATCCAAATCGGAAAAAACTCTATGAAGAAAGGAGGAATTTAATCGCCTTAACCTATTTACTATTCCCTTCCCGTCCATCCATCCAGTTCCACCACTTTAATTTTTCTTTCTCGTGCTTGGTATTAGAGGCATAATATACCGCACAGCGGAAAGTATATAGCAGGCACCGGTCCTGCACTACGCCGCATTGTTTATTGGATTGGTCGTACAATTTCTCCGGATTCTTTCCTTTAAGATCGGCTACGCGTGTAATGCCAATCTCTATTAAATCACCGGCAATGGATTTCCCTATACCGGGTATTTGGGTTAGTTCTTTAACGGCTTGCTTGTATTCTGCAGGGGTCATTTATCTATCCAATTCTTAAAATCATTTGCTTTCTCGCGGCTCACATCCACCTTCAGGTTCTTGTCGCACTTTAAATGCACTTCAATTTTACCTGTATCGTGTTTTTTATAATTGTCCACCTGTTCAATGCCAATAATTACCTGGCGGTTGGCGCGGAAAAATTTTTCAGGGTTGGCCACTTCTTCAATTTCATCGATGGTATTGTAATCAGTTACCAGTTTTTCGTTTTCATTGGTAACAAGGTATATCACAACGTCTTTTATAAAATAAGCTACCCGGTTATCGGCCACCGGCACAATACCGTTCTTGTAATGCGCCAAAAAGCGGTTCCGGTATTTAACCTCGCTTTTGGCAGAGAATGACGAAAGAAATTGTTGTATTTCCGATTGGATGCCTTCCGTACTAATGTTCCCTGCAAAAAGTTTTTTGTATTTATCAATCGCCCGCTCAAGGTATTGGCTGTCGATCGGCTTCAAAAGGTAATCAACACTATTCACTTTAAAGGCACGGATGGCATATTCATTAAAAGCTGTGGTGAATATGACAGGCTTCTCAATTTTCACTTCGTTGAAAATATCGAAACTCAATCCATCGCCCAGTTGTATATCCATGAATATGAGGTCGGGATGTGAATTTTCTTTAAACCACTTCACTCCTTCTTTTACCGACTCCAGCATTGCAACTATTTCAATACTGCCGTCAACCTGCTGTATTAGCCTTTGCAGGTTGCGGGCGCTTAAGGTTTCATCTTCTATTATTACTGCTTTCATGTCACTAACGGAACTTTTACCGTAAAATAGCCGCCGGCTTGTTCTATTATCACCGGTTTACTGGAAATATACCGGTACAGGTTCTTTAAATTCCCCAATCCCAGTTTATTCGAAATCTCTGTAGCTCTAACCTGTAAGTTATTCCGCACGGTTAAATAACCGTCACCGGCCACAATATCAATCTGTAATGGTGCATCCTTCATGGCAATATTGTGCTTCAAGGCATTCTCCAGCAATATCTGTATGGTAACCGGTACAATCTTCATTTCCTTCGTTCCTTCAGGAATATCGAAATTAATTTTCACTCCGTCATCGAACCGTGTTTTAAGCAGGTTTACATAGTGGGTTACAAAATCAACCTCCTTATCCAGAAGCACCAGGCTTTTATCCTTGTGGCTGAGCAGGTAACGGTATACCTTCGATAGCTGCTGCAAAAACTCCGATGCCAATTGTGGGTTTTCAAAAATAAGCGAGTTAAGCGACGATAAACTATTAAACAAAAAATGCGGGTTCAACTGGTTCTTCAGGTTATCGTATTGTATCAGCGCCTTTTCGCGCTCCAGTTCCACCTGTTGTATTTGCGCCTGTTTCCACCGGTTCAAAAAGTGATAACCAAAAATGCTGAGTATAAGAATAACCACCACCAGCAGGTTAACAAAGTAGGAAACAATATACAGGTCGTGCGAAATGGCAATATTGAACACCCGCATAACCACCGGCACCAAAAAATAGCGCAAAACCACTACCAGCATAAAAGTAACTACCACTTGTGTAACAATGCGCAGCATAATATTCCGCTCGAACGGCAGGTATTTATCCATTTGTATGTCTATCATCCTTATACAAAAGCCAAGAAAGAGTATCAGCACCAATCCGTAAACAGACAGCTCTAGATGCCATACAAGCGACCGGTCGGGCATAAAAAATATGCGCAGCACATTGAACAGCACATAAATGCCCGCCATTGCAATCAGTATAACCTTGGTTTCCTGTTTTAATTTCACTGCTTGATTATTTCACCGTCCTTCATTTCAATTATCCGGTCGCTTTTCTCGGCAAAGTCGGTATCGTGGGTAACGGATATTATACTTTGGCCCTTGGTTTTAGAAAGGTCGCGCAAAATATCGAACACAATATCAGTATTGGTAGAATCGAGGTTGCCGGTTGGCTCGTCGCCCATTATAATGGTAGGGTCGTTTACAAGCGCCCGGGCAATGGCTACACGTTGTTGTTGTCCGCCCGATAATTTACCCGACAGCTTACCGGCATAGTCCTGCATATCCAGCCATTTCAGTTTTTCGTAGGCGCGGTCTTCAATTTCGGTGCGGGAATATTTTCCCAGTTTTTCGGCGGGCAGCATTACATTTTCTAGTGCCGTAAATTCAGGCAGCAAAAAATGGAACTGGAAAACAAACCCGATATGCTCATTACGGAACTGGGCCAACTGGTTCTGGGTTAAACCGGTTACCCGTTGGTTATTAATAATTATTTCTCCGGTGTAATCAGTATCGAGCGTAGAGATAAGATATAACAGTGTGCTTTTACCGCAACCCGATTTACCTACAATGGAAACAAACTCGCCTTTCTTAACCTCAAACGAAACGTCTTTTAATACGTGAAACTCGTCCGGCTCATGGAAATATTTATTAAGCTTGTTAGCCTTCAGCACTATACCGGTAGCCGGTTGTATCCGTTCTGCTATATTTTGTGTTGCTGTTTCCATTTCAATTATCCTCTTAAAATTACAACAGGGTCAACCTTACTTGCTTTTATGCTGGGCATTAAGCCCGCAAACAAGGTAGTAATGATGCCAAAAACCACGCCGAACGCATAGTGATACCAGTGAAATGTAACCGGGAAATGGGTAATGCTTATAAACTCGTTAGCCGGGAAAGGCAGGCTATACACCCCCCAACTCATCAAAAAGCCCAGTGCCAAACCGAATACCGCGCCCATTACACCAATGGTAATCGATTCGGTAAGGAATATCTGGCGTATATCGCGGCTCGAAAATCCCTGCGCCTTTAAAATGGCAATATCTTTCAGTTTATTCTGAATGGTCATACTCATAATGTTGTAAATGCCGAAACCGGCTACTACCAACAGCGTGAATGAAACTACAAATGTCATTACATTACGGATAAGAATAGAAACCATGGCAGAGGCATTGGCAGTTTGCCAGTCGTCGGCTTTATAACCGTAGCGACCGGATAACTCCTTCGCAACCGGTGTAGCCAATTGGTTATTGGTTAGTTTAATATTGATATCGGTTACATACTGGTTATCCTTACCCAACAATTGTTGCACGTTGGAAAGGCTGACATAACTGCGCACCAGGTCCAGCACTCCCAAACCGAACTGGAACGTACCCACCACCCTGAAACGCATGGAAGTGCCGTTAGGAGTAGCAAGTGTAACCAGGTCGCCCATTTTTACATTCAGCTTTTTGGCAAGCCCATGGCCCATAATAATTCCGTTATCTACCGTTAGCAGGTTTTCAATCCGTCCTGTCTTCATTTTATCGCCCAGACCGCTTAGTTTCGATTCTTCCAAAATGTTCACACCCTGTAAGGTGCCGTTTATCTGTACCGGTCCGCTGTTATAAAACACCTGCGACGATAACAAAGGCGAAATAGATTTTACGCGGGTATCGTTTTTCAGGTCTTCAATTATTTGCTGGGGGTTCTTCACGTTCGGGTTAATATCCTTTGGCTTGGGATGGTAAACAAGGTTCAGTACTTTGTTAGTATCGGTTACTTCATCCAGTATAGAGTGCGAATAATCGGTATTGATGTCGTTATATATCCGTACATCGGGTGTGGACGAAAGCATAGAGTCCTCGAGGTATTCATTAAACCCGTTCATAAAACTTATCATCAACACATACATACCTATACCGAAGGTAACACCCATCATGGCGATAAAAGTTTGCCGCTTTTTTGCCAGCAGGTGCGTTTTTGCTATTTCTATATTAACCGGTAGTTTCATTTTGGGGTTTATTACTTTGCCTTTGGTACTACTATTTCATCCGTTTCTTTTAATCCATCTACTACCTCTACATACTCTAATGTTTCCAGTCCCTTTTTAATTTTTACCGGTTTGTTCATTCCTAATCCCTTTAATTCTACCATGTCATCTCCTATAAGTACGCTCCGCGGTATTAACCAGGCGCTGTCCTTATGGTCTACAATAATATTTGCCTCTACCGAAGCGTGTACAAAACTAAAGTTGTAGCTACTGTCAAATTCCGCTTCCACTTTAAAGCTTTGGTCGTTCTGGTTCATATCCGGGTATATTTTACTAACCTTCGCTTTATATATTTTGCCACCGGTTACATCCATCTTCACCACTATTTCCAGTCCCAATTTCACTTTGGTAATATCCTGCTGGTCAACCGATAGTTTCAAATACTTATGTTCCTTCTCGCCTATGGTTGCTACCAAATCGTTCCTGCGTACCGCTTCGCCCAGTTCTTTTGTCATATCGTACACCATTCCATCCATCATACTTTTTACCTGGAAGTTAGAGAGGTCCAATCCGGATGCCGACAAAACGCTTTGCGCATTCTTCAACTCCACCTGCAACTGGTCGCGCGTTTTCTGGTAGCCTTGTTGCGCGGAACGTAAGTCGTTACCCGATACTTCGTAGGCTAATGATGCCTGATCCAATTGTGATTTAGTAGCTGCCCCGGCATTGAACATATTTTTATAGCGGACATAGTTCAATGAATCGTTACTGAATTTTGCTTTAGCGCTGTTTATTTTATTCCGGAGGTCGGATAATATCGCCGAATTTTCATCGGCGTTCGATTTGGCAATATCATAGGCTGTCATAGTAGCGCCGTATTTTGTAGAGGAAGCTTCGTTCTGAACCTGGTATAGCACCTCGCCTTTCTTTATATCATCACCCGCGTTTTTAAAACGGGCGGTAATGTAGCCATCGCTAAGTGCATATACTTTGTACTCGTTCCGCGGAACTATATAACCGGAAGCATAAACAGCTTCGGTAATTGATTTGCGTTCGGGCCTAACGGTTTTATTGCGGTTGCACGAAACAGCAATAACAATAGCCACAATAACGAGCGGGATAATAGCGAGTGGAAGTTTCTTCTTCATAATGGTGAATTACTACGCAAATGAACGAAGCGTGGCGATAGTTAACAACTGAATATAGGTTAGTCGTGCGTTTTTTTGCTTAAAACGTTAGGTATGGCAGTTGAAACGTTACCTTCAAACCCATCCCTAACCCCCCCCCGCTTACCTAATGAAGGGGGGTGTAGGCAATATAACGCTTACAGAGGTGGGGCATTACCCTACTTCCAATGTTAAGCCTACATTAACCAAATTCGGCTATAAGCAGTCCATTTTGTGCACTTTCTCCAATAGTATACAGTAAAAAACAGCTCTTAACATTAGCATAACATAATAATGACGCAATGTTAATTATGTAAGAACAACCCTGTAACCGCCTGCACGTATCTTTGCATAGCAAATGGCAAAACGAAAAATAAAAGTTGCGGTAATATCGGATGTACACCTGGGTACTTATGGCTGCCACGCCGAGGAATTGACCCAATACCTTAAAAGTATCGACCCCGAGGTGCTTATCATCAACGGCGATTTTATCGACATCTGGCAACTCAGCAAATTCTACTTTCCCGACTCGCACTGGCGCGTTATCCAGCAGGTCATCAAAATGATGATGCACGGCACACAGGTATATTACCTTACCGGCAACCACGATGAACTGCTGCGCAAGTTTAGCGGCTTCCGGTTAGATAATCTTCACCTGGAAGATAAGTTAGTGTTAACCATCGATAAAAAGAAACACTGGTTCTTCCACGGCGATGTATTCGACGTTACCATGAAAAACTCGAAATGGCTGGCAAAAATTGGTGGAATGGGATATGATACTCTTATCCTTATCAACCGGCTTGTAAACTTACTATTAAATAAAATGGGGAAGGAAAAAATATCGCTTTCCAAACGGGTGAAGGATAGCGTTAAATCGGCCGTAAAGTTCATCAGCGATTTTGAACAGACTGCCGCCGATATAGCCATCGAAAACCATTACGATTACGTGATATGCGGGCACATCCATGAACCGGTGATGAAACAGTATAACAATGTTCATGGCACAGTGCAGTATCTTAATAGTGGCGACTGGGTAGAGAACCTTAGCAGCCTGGAGTACACCGATAACGAATGGAAACTGGTTTATTTTAAAGACCTGCAGTTAGATGGCAGCAGGGATAAGGATGATGAAACAATTGTCCGCCAGCTTTCGCCCGATATTATTGCAATGCAGGATGCTTTCGAACAGCTTTCCAGCACAGTGGGATCCGAAGCTTGGAATTCACGTGACTTGAAGTCGCGGC